>Ga0306906_1000185_pt1 | contig 29374 bp, 21 predicted proteins | sample AntRauTorcE11897_FD_190405 | JGI IMG/M metagenome (GOLD analysis project Ga0306906, IMG submission 190405) | Saline lake microbial communities from Rauer Islands, Antarctica - Metagenome Torckler E11 #897 (v2) (version 2) | ecosystem: Environmental > Aquatic > Non-marine Saline and Alkaline >...
ACCCTCGGCGGCGGTTCCATCAACGACGCCGGCACCGGCACTGTCTACGCCAACCAAATCGGCAACAACGGCGCCATCATCAACCGTCAAGCTAACTCTACCGAAATGTTCCAACTCCAAGCCACCAATGGCGACGTCCTCTTCAACGCCGACACTACCAACATGCGTATTGGCATCAACACCACCACCCCACAAACCGCCCTCGAAGTCGTTGGTGCCTACACCGGCTCACAACTATCTTCACCAGCTGCCCCAACAGTTGTTGCCCAAGGTACCACTGGTTCAACCACCTGGGGCTACAAAGTCTCTGCCACAGACGGAGTTGGTGAAACCCTAGCTTCTACAGAAACAACTATTGCAGATGGTAACGCCACACTAGACGGTACCAACTTCAACCGTATCACCTGGACTAACGTCTCAGGCGCTGTTGACTATAAGATTTATCGTACTACTGCAGCTGGTACACCAGCCACAACTGGTCTTATAGGTACTATTGCCGCCACTGCCACGTTAGAACTTGACGATACTGGCCTTGCCGCCACTGACGCAGAACCAGCCAGCAACACAACAGGCGGCGCCAGCTTCTCCGGCAGAGTCTCAGGACTCGATGCGGTAAACAATGATGAGTTTGTGACGAAGTCACAGCTAGATGCTGCAACTGGTGGCGGTTCTAGTCTCTTCACTGATGATGGTACATTTACGTACCTCACTGACACGGCTGATGACCTTGTGCTTGGTGGCGATACAGTCGCAGGGGCATCCTTATTTATGGACGTATCAGTTGGCAGCCTACAAGTAGGCAACAGCTCTGTGGCTGGATCGCTAATAGTAGCTGATGGCAACGGTGATACTACGACTATTAACGCAGGAGATAGCAGCGGTGACTTAGCCTTTACTCTGCCAACTACTGTTGGTTCATCTAATCAATGTTTGAAAAACTCTGGCACACCAGGTGAACTAGAGTTTGCTAATTGTAATAATGGTTCTGGCGGCGGCGGCGCCATCACCCTGCAAGACACCTACGACGCTTCATCCAACCCTGAAATAGTACTTGATGGCAGTGTTGGAGGATTTACGATTCGTGACAACGCAACACCACTCGGGGCTAACTTGTTTGAAGTTCAAAACAATGCTGGTACAACAGACTATCTTGCGGTTGATGCAACTGGCGTAAGCGTCGCTGGTACATTTGAAGCAGACGGCACCATCACCTTCAGCAGTCTCAACAGTATTGGCGTTGTCCAAACCAATGGTTCTGGTGTACTCTCCACCAGCGACCTTGACCTACAGTCTGGCCCAATCACTGGTACACTCCAACTTGGCAACGGCGGTACCGGCGCCACCACCGCCCAAGGAGCCATTAATAATATCTCTGGGTTAACAACAGAAGGCGACCTTCTATTTTATAACGGAGCTAATGCAACGCGGTTGGTACGTGGTGACGATGGAGACTGTCTGCTAAGCAATGCAAGCACTATTGTATGGGGAGCTTGTGGTGGCTCTGGTAGCTCGGTCGATACTCTCAACACCCTTGACGGTGCCCTAACCCTTCAAGGAACTACAAATCAGATAACGGTTAGTGATAACGGCACCGATACTATCACTCTTGCATTACCACAAGACATTGCAACCAATAGTGACGTACAGTTCGGTTCTATCGATATCGTAGGCACCTCTGACCAAGTGCAGGCACGAATCGTCGCTAACAGCACCCAGACGAATGACCTTGCGCAGTTCCAGACGAGCGGTAGCAACAACCTACTCCGCATCAGAAGTGACGGAGCGATTGTTCAGTCGTTTGGGGTCAATCCAGTCGAAGTCGGTAGCCTTAACATGGGTGATGGAGTCTATGCCACAGAGGTAGCTGGCAAGTATGCTTACATCGGCACCAGTGGTACCGCACCTGACTCGTTCCACGTCATCGACATCTCTCGACCAACAAATCCGGTTAAGGTGGGTGGTGTGGCTATGGGTGATGGTATCCGTACGATTGAAGTGTCTGGTAGATACGCTTACGTCGGAACTTGGGACGCAGATGACGGTTTTCATATCATTGATATATCTGACCCATCTAGCCCAGTGGAAATAAGTTCAGTAGTGCTAACTGGTCACGCGTCAAGCGTTGTGATATCTGGTCAGTACGCCTATGTTTCGGCATTGAGCGGAACCGACCCTTTATACATCATTGATATATCTGACCCTGCTAACCCATTTGAGGTGACTACGGTGGCTCTACCTGACAGTGCGACGGACGTAGCTATAGCGGGTGAATACGCATATGTTACATTAAATCTTGATGGCCAAAATTTCCAAGTCGTAGACATTTCTGACCCTACGTCACCGAGTATTGTAGGCTCAACGAGCTTAGCGACACTCGCAAATACACTCGAGGTATCCGGCAACTATGCCTATGTTGGTTCACGGGACTTCGGTGGTGTTTTCCGGGTCGTAGACATTTCTGACCCTACTGCACCAAGCGCAGTAGCCAGTGTCGCTCTGCCGAATACTCCGCGTGGACTCGACCTTAGCGGCAAACATGCCTATGTTTCGGACCAGTCCAGCAATATGACTATTATCGATATATCAAATCCACTCAGCCCAAGCAGCCCAACTGGAATTAACCTCAGTGAAGGCGCTTCTTGGGGCGTTTCAGCTTCGGGTCGTTACGTATATGCTGGTACGACATCTACGGGCAAAGACTTTCATATTATTGATACGGGCGGTATAGACGTAACTTCAGCAGAGATAGGCAGTACTTCTACAGGCAGCCTGTACGTAAATTCTCGTGCTCAGTTTGGTGGTGCAGTTTCCGTTCAGGGTGGATTGAACGTAGGTAATGGTGGGATTCAGTCTGGCGGAGATATAGCAGTGCAGGGTAGCGGAACAGTCAAGGGTGGCTTTACTATTGCAGGAACGCTCCAGTTAAGTGCTCTCGATTGCACCACGTTTGCTAACGGTGGCGTTCTGACAACAGACGCTTCCGGTAATGTCATCTGCGCCGACGATGACGGTGGCTCTGGCGGCAGTGTTACCAATCTTCAAGAAGCCTACGACGGCGGCAACCTCATAGAACTCTCTTCTAACAACGCCTTCCAAATCCAAGACAATGCCACACCTATTACTGGCAACCTATTCGAAGTCACTAGCAACGGCGGTAGCACGAACTACCTGAGCGTGAGTGTTGCTGAAACAAACATAGGTAACGACCTCGTTGTAGCCGCAGACAAATCCCTAACCCTAACCGGCGGCAACACCGCCTCCCGTCCAGCCTCCCCAACTGAAGGCATGCTCTACTTTGACACTAGCACAGACCGTCTCTTAACCTACACAGGTGGAAAATGGCAATCTACAGGTGGTGAATACACCGTTGTTGCCGCCAGTGACTCCCCACAAACCGTACGAGACGCTGCTGACTACGTGGCTCCTGGTACAGAAGATAGCTCAGGAAGTGGTACCGGCTCCATAGACGGTGATCAAATAGTTATCAACCAAGCCCTGACTGCCGCTGCCGGTGGCAAGGTCTACCTAGCTGAAGGTACCTACACGATTGATGGCAGTATCTCTATACCTAACAACACCACCCTTACGGGCGCCGGCCGAGGCACCCTGATACAGCTGGGTAACTTTGGGGGTACGAGCACGGATATTGAAGCTATTACCAATACTGATCAAGCGACTGGTACAGACGTCATCATTAAAGATCTTAACCTTGACGGTCGTCGTAGTGTAAACACCGCTGGTTCTCAACGTGGTATTTACTTACGGGAAATGGGTGGTGGAAGTGGTGCATCTGCGCGTCAAGGTGCTACCGTGAGCAATGTTGTAGCAGAGAACTTCCGGTTGTATGGTATTTATTTCACCTCTAACAGTAGTAACAATACTTTGACTCGTAGTGTTGCGCGAAATAATAATAGTATAGGTATTCGTTTTAATGACAACAATAACAATAATATGATTACTAATAACCTCGCCCAGGGCAATGGCGCAGAAGGTTTCCGTATATGGCAATCTAGTAACAACACCCTTACTGGCAACATTGCTGAAGGCAACGGCCTAGCCGGCTTCTATGTACACGAGAGTACCTACAACACACTCTCAGGTAACACTGCCGAGGGCAATGAGGACGGCTTCGTGATTTTCGATAACTCAGACGGCAACAGTTTGTCTGGTAACGTTGCAGAGGGTAATACTACGGATGGCTTCTACCTCGCAAGCAATGTTGATGACAACGTGCTGACGGGCAACACCGCCCACAATAACAATAACGGTTTTTGGATCGAAACATCGTGGAACAACACCTTGACCGGCAACACCGCCCAGAACAACGCTGTGTATGGTTTTATCGTATATGACTCTTCCGAGAACAACACCTTGACCGGTAACAACGCACGCGGCAACGATACTTCAGGGTTTTATATTTCATTTGCCGCAAACAACACCTTGACCGGCAACACCGCCCAGGATAACGCTGTGCACGGTATTTCCGTTAATTCCTCACAGGGAAATCTAATATCGAGTAACCGCATCCACGATAATGGCACCAGTAGTAGTCATCACAGTGTCGACATAAACGGCACCAACCCGAACGACAATACAATAACCAATAACTATATTAGTGACGATACAGGTGGTGCTTATGCCATTAATATAGCTTCCGGTACAGGTAATTATTTGAGCAACAATCGCTTCGGTACAGGGGTTGAGGGAGCCTGGAATGTAGCTGGACCAATTAACGATGCCGGCACAGGTACCATCTACGGCGGCCAGATGACCTCTACCACGACTGACTTCCTATTCCGGAGCGCCACCAGCGAAACTGCCTTTGCGGTACAGAATGCAGCTGGCAACTCCGTCCTTGGCGTGGATACCTCTAGTAACAGTCTATTGCTCGGCGAAGGCTCTGCCGTAAACGGTGCGCTTGTAGTGAGTAACTCAACCAATAACAACACGGTTACCATCGAAAGCGGCGTGACGAGCACTAGCTACACACTCACATTGCCGACATCAGTTGGATCTGCTAACCAATGTCTTGCCAACTCGGGCACGCCTGGTGTACTTACTTGGGCATCATGTAGTGGCGGCGGAGGCGGAGGTACGCAGACCGTCAAGCTCATACCTGAATATCCTGGCGGTACGCTTACGGCTGACGGCACCGACAACAGCGGTGTCATGAGCGCCGACTATGACGGCACAGCACGGCGGAACTACTATCAATGGACGAGCTCTCAGGGTACCAGCCAAGATTACGATATAGTCGTAAATACCATGATTCCATCTGATTACACTGGTTCATTTGCAAACCTAGAAGTAAGTACTTGGCGCGACGACAACACCGATGCATCTGCAACTTACGTGGTAGAGAAGCAAGACGGTACAGCTTGTGCTAGTGGTACGCTTACATTCTCTGGTACGGCTTCTACCTGGGCTGATGCAGCCATCTCAGTATCGTGTACACCAGCAGCAGAGGAAGTACTTATTATCAAGGTAAAGACTATCTCCGCGAATGATGCCCAGGTGCGTATCAGCGACATCACCTATAACTACGACAACTAGCCAAAACCACAAAAAGTGTAAAACACCCATCTGTTAAGGGTCTGACCCTTAACACCTTAGAAATGTACACTTTTTGTGGTAGGGTTGCTGAGAATACTGTTTGAATAGCAGCATAGGACACCGCAGATACACAACTTATTGCGCGAGGCGTGCGGCAGCAATCAGTTGGCTCCGAAGGGTTTCCTGAACTTCCTGGTGACGGGTGGCAAGATCTTGTATAAGTTCTTGCTGTAGCCGTTCAATGGTGCTTGTGAATGCCTCCGTGTTACCTGACTCCATAAGATCAGCCTGAGCCTGCTTTGCCGAAGATATGTAGGCTAGAGCACTGTCTTTTACTGGGCTACTCGGTAACTGACCCAGCTGGTTAGACGTACTCTCTAAGCCGTCAGTGAGACGTTCCATGCGTTGTTGGGTTTCATTTGACTCTGCTTGATAGTCTGTCGTGTCAACAACTGGGCTATATTCAATAAATTGTAGCAAAGACGTTAAAAGGCCGTCGTAAGTGTCAATTTGCGATGCTGTGTCGTGCGCAATATCTTCGATAGCTTCGTGGTTGCTCGCAACTCCTGAGAGAGGCGAGCGTGGCGTCATATAACTGAGAAACCGATACCTCAGGGCTATAAGCATATCCGGTGCGTCTTGAGCAATATTTTCTGCTTGGCGGGCAGTTTCTTCTACTACAAACCGTGCCTGTGAGTTTTGTATGCCTGGCGTCATTTCAGTCGGACTCGGGATACCCGACAAACTCTTGAGTAGTCTTGCTTGAGTTGCGAGAAACTCTGATTTTTTCACAGACAGCTGTTCTACCATGGACGGATAAATCAATAGCGACAAGGAGAGAGCGAGAATAATACCAGCCACACCCCAGCTCATAGTTTGCAGCCGGGATAACAGAGTAGTTTTAGTCAACGGGTCTTCTTCCATAGCCTGACCTTATTATATATGACAAGTTGATATCAACATAAACTGCATAGACGGGGGCATATTCATTATTCTAAAATAATTTATTGACATTAGCGCAACATAATGCTAATATTTATATAACTTCATGAGTTTCTTGAAGGGTAGAGAGGGTTTTTTGCTTCCGCATATGGTGGCAGAAGGCCTTTTTTATTTATAAAATAATACATATGGGAGAGACAACCATGGCAGGAACAAAAAAAGGCGGCCAAGCAGCTGCATCAACCAACAAAACTAAGTACGGCCCAGATTTTTATGCAAAAATCGGAGCTATGGGTGGCAAAAAAGGCAAGACTGGTGGCTTTTACGCTGACCGTGACCGAGCTCGAGAAGCTGGTCGTAAAGGTGGACGTATTTCACGTCGTGGCAAAAAAGCTGCGTAGACACTATATATAAGCAGTCACTACACCTAATAGAACTTCACCTGATCGACTTCTGTCGCAGGTGAAGTTTCTTTTTTTGCGCCCAGGCAAAGCCGATACGGGCGCTTAAAGCGAGCGCTTGATATATGCCAGGCTTGCTGGCAGTTGATACATTTGTAGGTGAATCTGTCATGCTGTAGCCCAACTTGATCGCAACGAGGGCAAGAGCTTCTAGCGTGTAGCCAATCGCGGTAAGTGTCTAAGCAGTCTTGTACGTGCTCATCGTCTATAAAAGCTTCTGAACTATGTTTTTGTTCGAGTGTTTTAGCGTGCTCCCAGGCCTCCCTTTCCATTAGCAAAAGCTCTAAGTCAGTCGTGTAGTCGCTGTGATCCAAAAGGGCATGGGCAAGCTCATGCAAAAGTGACCAATGCGCATGTGCTTGAGAAGACTTCGGATTATAGAATACTGTCAACTTCTCTGGTGCCCAGTAAAAAGTATCTGCCGCTCGAAAGGCTACGCCGGGGTAGGCCTTCCTGAGTACGCTAACGAGGTTTTGTAGCTTCTTGGTCTTGCTCGATAAGCTGGTAGCAGCCATAGATGACAGCCTCCTCTGGGTTTTGTGCTTGGATGATAGGTGGAATGGTAAGCAGTGGGTTCTCATATATTTTGAGTAGCTCTTCAAGCCTGTCCTGAAACTTCGGAAGGTGTGTGCCAACGCCACCGCCAATGATAATGATATCTGGCGTATAAGTGGCAATTGCGGTTAAGAATCCAGTAGCAAGGTTATGAGCGATGACATACCAGGTACGTTTGTCAGTTATATCACTGGCTCGTTTGCCATACTTTTCAACAATTGCACTTCCAGAAGCAAATTCCTCCCATCGACGCAAAGAGCCATCGTGCTCTAGTAATATGTGACCAATCTCTGCATCAAGCGTACTCGGGTTGAGCCGGCCGTCAACAATGAAGGCTGAGCCGATGCCAGTACTGACTGTTATGTAGAGTACTTTTTTGTACGATTTTTTTAGTAGTTTAGCTTCACCGAGCCCTGCAAGGTTGGCATCATTCTCTACCAGCACTGGGCAGTGGATGAGCTTTTCTAGGTCATGCCTGATCGGTACGTTTTCCCAGGATAGGTTCCCAAACGAGACTGCTACACCTTCAGAGCGTTCTATTTTACCTGGCATAGCAATGCAAGCTTTCTGAAAATCTTCTGTTGTAAGCGAATCAACAGTATCTGCCAGTGTCTCCAAAAAAGTCTCGTATGTAGCTGGCGTTTTGAACTTTTTTGAGGAGCTTATATCGCCATTAGCCTCTACTTCGCTTACTAGGGTTTTTGTTCCACCAACATCAATAGCTAAATACATAATTACCTAAAAGTGTAGCAGGATAGCGACTTAGGCGCTAGACTCTTTGACTTACAAGGGGTTAACAGATATACTAATCTGTAACCGCGAGAACAACCAGAGGCCATGTATGTGCTTTTGGTACAGTTTTTGAGGAAATACACTATAAGGAGGCATGCGTAAGAACATGTCAAAACAAACTATAACAATGGAAGAGTTGCTCGAGTCTTCAGATGTCAAACAACTGAAACAGGGCGACGTGATAGAAGGAACAATTCTATCAAAGAAGAAGAACGAGGTCTGGATAGACCTAGGCGCTCAAGGCGTTGGCGTCGTTATGCGCCGAGAAATTAGCCATGGGCAACAACTAAACGAAGGTGACGCAGTCACTGCAAGCGTCATAGATCCTGAGATGGACGACGGCCAGATACTCCTGAGTATGCGTCGAGCTGTTAAGGACCGCGGTTGGGACGAACTGCAGCGTATATTTGACGATCAAGAGATTGTCGAAGTTGCAGCTTACGATGCTAACAGAGGCGGACTGCTGGTTGAATACGAAGGTATTCGAGGATTTTTACCGGTATCACAACTATCAGCTGGCCATTACCCGAGAGTATCAGGTAATGATAAGGATGAAATCCTGCAGAAGCTAAACCAGCTTGCTGGTAAGCCTATCAAGGTGCGGGTGCTTGATGTGAGCCGCAAAGAAAACAAGCTTATTTTTTCTGAAAAAGAAGCGGTGAAGGATGAGTTGCAAGAACGTTTTGCGAAGCTGAAAGAAGGCCAAGAAGTGGAAGGTGCTGTAACTGGTGTGATTGACTTTGGCGTATTCGTCAACGTTGATGGTATCGAAGGGCTTATCCATATCTCAGAAATATCCTGGGAACGGGTAGAGGATCCAAAAGATTACGTAAAAACTGGTGAGACGATAAAAGCGAAAATAATCGCCATAGATAAAGATCGTCTATCGCTTAGCCTCAAGCAAATGAGCGAAGACCCATGGTTGACAGAGGTAAAGAAATTCAAAAAAGGTGATGTCGTTGAAGGAAAGATTACTCGGATAACACCGTTTGGTGCATTCGTGCAACTTTCACCATCGGTAGAAGCGCTGGTGCATGTGTCGGAGATGAGCAATGAAGAAGGTGTTGACCCAGAAAAGATCTTCCAGCTGAATGAGAAGAAGAAATTCAAAGTCATAGATATTGATAGCGATTCACGCAAAATAGCCCTTAGCCTAAAAGAGGCAAGTAACTAAACGAAATTATTCGCGGTAATGCCATGCTTATGCGGCGTGGAATTACCCGGATGATTAAAGTGAACGAGCAAAAGGAAGGAGATCGTCGATGAAAACAACAATACAAATTGAAGATACGATTACTGTCGGCGATCTCGCTGATAAACTATCCATTCCAGCCACCACGTTGATTGGTGAGTTGATGAAGAACGGTGTCATGGTTACTGTAAACGAGCGAATTGACTTTGATACAGCAGAGATAATCGTATCTGAGCTTGACCTTGAATATGAGTTAGAACGAAAAGAAGCCGATACGATCGAGGATAATGCAGAAAAAAACGCAATCAGTGAAAACGCTGAAACACGACCACCAGTTGTCGCTATTATGGGACATGTCGATCATGGTAAGACGACGCTGCTTGATGCAATTCGTGGTGCTCATTCAGTTGATGATGAATCAGGTGGCATTACTCAACATATATCCGCTTATAAGGTGCCACACGGCGAGCGTAGCGTTACTTTTCTTGATACGCCAGGCCATGAAGCATTTGCTGCAATTCGCGAACACGGTGCTCGTTTAACTGATGCCGCGGTTATTGTGATTGCGGCTGATGATGGCATTAAGCCACAAACATTGGAGGCGATTCGTTTTGCCCGCAAAGCAAACGTCAAAATAATCGTTGCAGTGAACAAGATTGACAAACCAGGTGCTGATATTAACCGAATAAAGCAGCAGTTGTCTGATGAAGATTTATTAATCGAAGAATGGGGCGGTGACATCGTTATCGTGCCGGTTTCAGCCATCACCAAAGAAGGTATCGATAAGCTGCTTGACATGATTCTACTAGTGACCGATGTAGAGAACTTGCGCGCTGATGTGGATGTTCCAGGGCAAGGGCTTATAATTGAGTCACACATGGAGCAAGGCAAAGGCGCTGTGGCAACTGCGCTTATTGAACACGGTACTGTCAAAAAGGGTGATTATATCACCGCTGGCGGTTCGTATGCTCGCATCAGAAGTTTGAAGATTGCCGATGGCGATGATGTGACCTCCGCTGGTCCAGCTAGCCCGATTGTTATGACTGGCTTTAAGTCATTGCCAGAGTTTGGTGACGCCTTCTCGGTTGAGCCAGATGAGAAGACCGCCCGCAGCAAGGCAAAGAACCGTGCGTTTGCCCGAAAAAATGATAATCAAAAAGTCAGCGTCAGTGGCTCTGAGCTGCTCCGTATTATTAATCGCTCTAACGAGCTCCAAGAGCTGAAAGTAGTCGTAAAAGCTGACGTACAAGGATCTCTCACGTCAGTTATAGATAGTTTACGTTCACTGCAGACCGACGAGGTCGCAGTGCGGGTAGTTAGTTCTGGTGTTGGTCCAATATCTGATAGTGATGTCCATACTGCTAAAACCAGCCAGGCTATTATTTATGGCTTTAACGTATCACTACCCAAAAGCGCCAAACAGGCTGCCTCGCGCGATGATGTGCCAATACGGCTTTATGATGTTATCTATGAACTTATTGATGACGCCAAGGCTGAGCTGAGTAAACTGCTCGCCCCTGAGGTAAAAGAGACCGAACTCGGTAGGTTGCAGGTAAAGGGAATCTTTAAGACAACCAAGAGCGACCTGATATGTGGCGGTGAAGTCACAAAAGGTAAGCTCCAACTGCCAGCTCTTGCCCGGGTTATACGCAACAAGGAGACGATTGCAGAGGCAGAAGTTGTCGGTCTAAAGCGCGGTACAGATGATGCGAAGGAAATCATTGAGGGTGAAATGTGTGGCCTGCAACTCAAAACCAAGGGCAAAATAGACCTACAGCTAGACGATAGAGTAGAGCTGTTCACTCGAGAAACGATTGCTCGATCGCTTTAGAGAAAATCGTTCGTCTCAAGTGTCACTTAGGCTGGTTTTCCACCTACCTATAAACTGTAGTACAAGACACTTAACGAGTTAAGTATCTCCGACTAGCTTCATATTTGCTATATTTTAGCAATAAGTACAACTATGTGTGATAGGTATTGACTATACATACTAATTATGCTAATATGTGTCTGATGTTAAACAAGCATAAGCAAATCAGCACCACTGTTAGGTATATAGCATGAGCGAAAAGCCACAATCACACCCAGAATCAAAACCGGAAATAACTTCATACGAACAGAAGACGTACGATAACGGAGTGAATCATCTCTATGGCGTAGATGAGGGCGGCAAGAAGCACCACCTGTCATATAAAGATGTTGCCAAGCAACACGGCTACGAACTACCCGAAGAAGGTGATACCGATAACCCATATTTATACAAGCTTCAAAACGGTGGCGAGGTTGGCTTACGTTCAGCTTCTCAGCCAAGCTTAGCTGATGGAGCGACAGAAAATATTGAAGCAGTCCCTAGCCAATCTTCGAGTAATACGTATCTCGATATGTTGCGTAGTGGTGGCCGTAACGGGCAAGACAAGCAACGCAAAGCAGAAGCCAAACAGGAGTACGAAACGCTCGCTAAAAAGGCTGCCTTGGGCGTTAGTAAAACTGAGGGAATTGCCTCCAAGCGCCTAGCGCGCGAGCATTATTTAGCATGGAAAGAAGATGTTGATGCAATGCGAGCGGAGCGAGTAGATCATGATAAAAAAGCTTGGCAAGCACGCATGGGTATTATCGACGAATCTGAAGTGCCGACAAAGGAAAAACCTGTTTACTCGGTGAAGCAAGATAAGGCTGCTGAGCAGCGTCAAACTGAGCTAGCACATCTGCTGCGGGCTGCAGACAAAGCACATTTAGCCTCCGCTACGGAGCAGCAGGCGGCCCAGGCGGTGACGATAAAAGAAGCAAATCAAACAGCAGTTGACGAAGAGCCAACAGCTGAAGAGAAGACAGCCGCTGATGCAGCCGAAGCTGATAAAGCATTTTTCAGTAGTGATGAGCGTAAGGCGGCTTTAGGGCGCATGGAAAATCTACGAGCTCTCCGAGAAATTAAACTTGAAGAGAAGGCACTTGAAGCTGAGCAACAAGCGATAGAAGCTCAAATAGCAGAGGAGCAAGGCAAAACGCTCCGAGGGCGTATTCGTAGACTAAAAGACGCTATTCGCGATACCACCAATCTTGCTGCAGGTAAGGCATTCCTTGCCGTTGGTAACCGTTTGCGTAATGCTGATCAGTATCAAGAGCACATCAACAGGCGACGGGGTGCGATTGCTATAGGTATTGGTGCTGTGGCGGTCGCAGCAATTGGTTACGCAGTGTATAAAGGCATCGACACGCCCGACGTCCTCAATGAAGGGTCAGATGTATATGATTTTGCGAACCCGGGTGATTACATGGGTGAAGAAGCCAGCCGTTTGCCTGGCTCGAGCCATGCCTTGCCTGATCCGAGCGACTCTCTGAGTAGCGGTGAAGGCAGCTGGGGTGAGTCCCCAGGATTCGACTCAGGCCTAGACGGAGAAACTGGTACAGAGCTTGATGGAAGTAATTATGGTGAGCAAACTGGTAACGAGCCATCCCCTGAAGTAGCTAGTGATGGCCCGGCCCTACAAACAGAAGTATTGAACGTAGATCAAGGTGACGGCTTTATTTCTACCATTCGTGATCAGTACGGCCTTGATGCCCACGAAGCCGAGCAAGCATATGAAGCAATAAAGCAGCATCTTATCGGCGCAGAAGGTACCTACACATATGGTACTGACATTCGTATAGCCGATGCTGGTACGTTTGAACTGCCTTCTACTGCACAATCTGCGCTTGAAGAGTATCTAAAAAGTATTGGTAAACTTTAAAAATAACATAAATTCGCTACAATATAATAAATAAACGTAAGGGGCGCCATCATCATGTTCAAACTAGACGAAAACTTACTTATAGAGCTCGGTCTCGGAGAACTACCTACAGAAGAAAAAAACAAGATGCTCGCGCATATTTACGAGACACTAGAAATGCGTGTCGGTGTAAAGCTAGCAGATAAAATGAGCGATGAACAACTTGATGAGTTCGAAAGTTACGTCAATAAAGATGATCAAGATGGTGCTCTAAAATGGCTTGAAACTAATTTCCCGGATTATAAACAGGTGGTTGCAAGTGAGCTTGATGGGCTTAAACAAGAAATAAAAGCTTCTTCTGATCAGATTGTCGCAGCAGCGCAATCAGAGAACGGCAAGCAACAAGAATAACAACCGTATATTAGGCAATGTCATGGCCGGCCAAGAATGCTTGGGCGGCCATTTCTTTTTTGCCACTTGGCTTGAGCTTGTTTATTCGTAGCGCGCCACTGCCACAATACACAATCAGTTGTTTATCGATAATATTGATATCTCCCGGCTCACCTGAGCTAGAGATGACGTCAGCATCGGTTATGATGACGTCTTTGCCTGCAACAGTGCTTCGGCTCTTCGGCCAATCTATATAGGCACGAATCTCGCGCTCTAACATCTCAGCTGGCTTTCGCCAGTCTATGATGCCGTCTGATTTTTGTAACTTTCTGGAATAGCTAATGACTGGCTCGCTGGCAACAGAGCCTATCTCTTGTGGTATCGCTTCAATTTCTCCGTTGAGGTAGAGTGGGATTATTTCATGTAGCGTGTAATGGCTGAGCTCTATAAGTGCATCAGTAAGTGCTGGTGTTGTCATTTTATCTGGAATATCATAGGTTGCTTGAGCGAGCAGTGGGCCTTCGTCCATCTTCTCATCAATGCGCATGAGGCTAACGCCAGTTTGCTCCTGCCCAGAGAGGATCGCGAAGCTGAGCGGGTCAGCGCCACGCCATTGCGGCAGAAGCGAAAAGTGGCTATTGAGAATGCCGAGCGGAAATGAATCAATAACGTCTGGCTGGATAATAACCCCATAATCAATTACTAAGCCAATCCGAGAGCGAAAAGAGGTTTGAGCAAATAGTTCAGACAAAGCTAGTTTTGAGCCTGCTGTGTGTGTCTGCAGGTTGTACTTTTCTGCCACCGGGAGAACAGGGTAGTCTCCTTTATGGTGAGTTGGCTTCGGTTTAGTGATTACTGCTTCTATCGTGAAATCTTCGGCTAAAAGCTCAAGACTCCTAGCTGCCACAGGTCCACTACCAAAGAATACGATTGTTTCGGATATCTTTTTCATAATCGAGTTTTTCTAGTTTCCCCTCATCAGTTAGCCGGAAGAATGACTCCTGGCTGTCTTTAATGTGATCAATAAACAGTGTACCAGTCGTGTGGTCGATTTCGTGTTGAAAGACGCGGGCTAAAAAGCCCTCGGCCGTTACACGAACAGCGTTGCCGTCTAAATCCATTGCCTTAATCTTAACTTTTTCATACCGTGGCACCATGCCGTATATATCCTTGACACTTAGGCAACCTTCATAATCTTCTACTAGGTTACCTTCTCGCTTGGTGATCTCCGGATTAATAAAGTGCTGAAAGGTTCTATCAGCTTTATCCTCAAAACTACTACGGATGATAACAATGCGCATATGAACATCTATCTGCACGGCAGCTAACGCAACCCCAAGCTCGTGCTGGCGGCTGCCTTCCCAGTCGAGAGTTGATTGCTCCATGTCATCTATGATCTGCCGCACATCTTCTGTGATAATACCAACTCGGGTGGATTTCTTGCGTAACCCAGCGTGCGGCAAAGTTACGATGTTGTTTTTGTCTGCCATAATCGTTCATTAGTATATCAGATGCAACTAAAGCATTCGGGAGGGGTCAATATCAAAACGACATTTTTGTGGTAGATGTCGTGCGATGTCAACCAGTGTTTCTCGTTGTTTTGCCTTGATGATGAGCTGCCAGCGGTAGGATGTTCCCACCTTTTCTTTATAGGCTGGAGCTGGTCCAAGTATGCTGACGTTCGGGTGTTTTTGGAGTGTTGTGTTTTTTATTTCCTCAAGCAACTTACGCGACCCATCTCTGTTAGAATAATCGACTTGTACTTTAAGCAGGTGGGCATACGGTGGGAACAAGTGCTGTCGGCGCTTCTTTAGTTCGGCTTCGTAAAACTCCTTGTAGTCACCAGAAATTGCTGAAGCGATGACTGGGTGGTCGGGCTGACGAGTTTGGATATAAGCTTGGCCAGCCCGATGTCCACGACCAATTCGGCCAATTAATTGATGAATGTGCTGGAACAACTCCTCCTCAGCAACGTAATCGGGTAGAGCCAGAGAACTGTCTGCCTGCAGTATGGCAACCACGCACAGTTTTGGTAGATCCAGCCCTTTTCCGATAGTTTGTGTGCCGATGGCAACGTCTACCGTGCCTTCATGTAGCTGTTTATACATATGCTGCATAGATTCCTCAGGGTTGTTGTCGGTGTCAAAGCGAGCAATTCGCGCATCAGGTAGCAGGCGACCGAGTTCTTCTTGGATCATTTTGGTGCCCGCGCTACGTAATATGATGTCGTTGCTACTACATTCAGGGCATGATGTGTAGGCTTTACGATTAGTCCCGCAACTATGGCAGCGCAAGCTGTGGCTATCACCATGGTAGACGTAGTTCATGTCACACACTGGACAGGTAGCTTGCCAATCACAGGCTTGGCATACAACCAACCGCGCTGTCCCTCGGCGGTTCAGGTAAATCAAAGATTGCTCACCTCGCTGCATAGCAGCTTTGATGGCTGCAAGTACCGGATCTGATATCCAGCTAGAGGCTGAAAATAATGAACGCTCATCAAGGCGAATAATTTGCTTGCTCGTGCTGTGCGTTTGCTCTATTGCTTGTTTGTCGAGCGTTATGATGGGCAAGTTTTTTGAGGAGAAGGTGAAATAGTCTACCACCGATGGTGTCGCCGTACCGAGTATGAGTTTTGCCTTTGTTTGTCTTGCTAGCGTAGCAGCGACTCGACTGGTGTGATAGTGCGGTATCTGATCTTGTTTGTAAGAAAGGTCGTGTGCCTCGTCGATGATAATGAGTCCGATGTTTAGCACTGGAGCAAATAAGGCTGAGCGTGGACCAATAACGATTATTGGCTCGGTTTGCTTCAGTATACGTAGCCAAATATCTCTACGCTTGGCGCTACTTAAGCCCGAATGGGTTACAAATACTCGGTTACCGAAATACTCCTCGATGTTTTTCTGCAGCTGTGGTGTCAGGCTTATTTCTGGCGTTAAAACAAATGCTGATTTACCAGAGCTCAAGGTTTCTTGAATCAACTCTATGTAGATGCGTGTTTTACCAGATCCAGTGACGCCATGTAGCAATACAGAGCCTTGCCTCGCCTCCCTTATTGATTGAATGGCTGTTTTCTGCAGTGGTGTTAAGGGTGGATCAATATGTTTTGGTAGTTTGTTTAGCGTGGTTGGTTGAAGCGCCTGAGCTTTTTTATCGGTTGGTTTATATGTACGCAGGCTACTTGGTATAGCAGTGTTGGCAACTTCGCTACGAGACGCAGGGTAATAGTTGCTCATCCATTCAATCAACGGGATATACCAAGTTGGTAATTGCTCCTGCGTGATAACTCGCTCCAGCGGTTTTACCTTGATACCATCTGGCTTGGTTGTCTTGGCTATCACTATGCCAGTAGTCAATTTATTACGCAGTCGTAGACCGACCAATTGCCTCGGTTCCAATAGCTGCACGCAGGAGTAAGTTAATAGGGCGACTCCCTTATAACTTATATCGGCGACTAAGATATCGTAGTAATACATACTATGTGTTAGTATACGCGATAGTCACACAATGGCTTGAAAAGCCAAGAGGAGTATCGTATACTACACGTTGTTACGTTGTTCGAATAACAATGAAAGCTTATGTTAGACGTATTTATAACTTCACGAGTCAGACGGAAAATCATAGTGGTGTACGCTAAGTACCCAGACTTCAAGACGCATGTCCGTGGCTTAGCAAAACTTATCAAGGAAGACGCCGGAAACATCCAGCGAGAACTGAAGCGTTTAGAAAAAGTTGGCTTTTTGACATCGGAAAAGCAAGGCAACACCAAGGTTTATCACACCAACAAACACTTTGCTATCTTTAAAGAGTTGCAGAGTATCGTGCTAAAAGCCCAACGAATCAACCAGAAGAAACAGCAGAATAGGCAATAGCTTGCTCAAAGGTGTTGCAAAAAGTCAGCACCTTCGCTAGAATACACAAAGTTATGGTACAAGTCACAAGAAAAGACTCTAAAGAGTCCGTAGAGAACATGATCCGTCGCTTTACTCGAAAGGTTCAGCAGTCAGGCACTATTGCTAATGCAAAGAATGCGCAATACTTCACGAAGCCAATCAGTAAGCGAGACCGAAGGACTAAAGCTATTCAGCGCCAAGAGCGCAAGTCGCTCAAGGTAAAGCGTATGAAGCTCGGCCAGCGCTAAGCAGCTCAGTTTTTGTGTTTAGGATAGTCTCAAGGATGATAAACAACCTGCGCATCACTATATGCACAGGTTGTTTGCATGTATTCACCTACGTAAGCTCTGCTCGTAGTGGTAAATTAAGCCATCTTTGCTAGACTTAAAACAAGTATGAGTATAAAAGAAAAGCTAAACACCGATTTGAAGCAAGCTATGCTCGCCGGGGATAAAGCCCGGGCAGAGACAATCCGCGGGCTGAAAAGTGCAATTTTGTATGCAGAAGTGGCTGGATCGAACAGAGAAGACGGTTTGAGCGATGAAAAGGCGGTAGCAGTACTTGCGAAAGAAGCAAAAAAGCGACAAGAAAGCATTGACGCTTACCAGCAATCCGGTAATCATGAACAAGCTGAGGCAGAGCAAGCCGAGAAAGTTATCATTGATGGTTATTTACCAGAGCAAGTCTCTGAAGAGGAGCTCAAGGCCATGGTAGAAAAAGCCTGTGAGAGCTATAACGAACTTTCCATGCGGGATATGGGCGAGATCATCGGCAAAATAAAAGCGCAAGCCGGTCCTGGCGCGGACGGTTCTCTTGTTGCGCGGTTGGTCAAGGAGCGTATAAATACATGATCATATTTACCGGAGTAGCCGGGTCGGGTAAAAGTCTTCAGGGTAAATTGTTGGCTGACACCTGTGGCTATCCATGGTTATCTACTGGCGAGTTTTTGCGTATGGTTATATCGGGTGAGCGCAGAAAACATATGCTGGAAGGGAAGCTGCTTGAGGACGATGAGATTATTGCTGTTGTACACAAAATATTCGCCATGGTGGATACACGGCAGGAGTTCGTGCTCGACGGTTTCCCGCGTACAACCGGACAGGCTCAGTGGTTACTTGATCTTGTATCGAATGAAGAGACCTATATATCAGTCGTTATCCACCTAACGGCTAGTAAAGAAGTAGTCGAGCAACGTTTGCTCAATAGGGGCCGCACAGATGACCATAAAGAAGCGATTGATGAACGCCTCCATGAATACGAACAGAACATCAAGCCAATTCTCACGACATTTGTCAGCGAAGGTATAAACGTAAAAGAAGTGGACGCCGAACGCTCAAAAGAGGAAGTCCACCAAGACGTCTTAAAGATTGTCCAAAGTGAGGGTCAGTAAAATATGTATACAAAGGTAAAAACTGACGCTGAAATTGCAGCAATGCGCGAGAGCGGCAAGATGTTGGCAATTGTTCTCCAGCACCTCAAAAACTATGTCGATGTAGGCATGACAACACAAACGATTTCAGATGAGGCCGGCGCTGAACTTAAGAAACTTGGCGGTACGCCGGCTTTTCTGAACTATCAAGGATTTCCTGAGCCACTTTGTGTCTCTGTGAATGATGAGGTCGTACATGGAATTCCCAGCCGAAATTATACATTGAAAGATGGTGACATCATCAGTATGGACTTCGGCGTTGTATACAAGGATATGATTACAGATGCAGCGATAAGTGTTATCGTTGGTAACGCTCGGTCAGAAGATGTTGATTTGCTGCGGATAACTCAGAAGTCTCTACATGCTGGCATTGGTCAGCTTAAAGACGGCGTCCGGGTTGGCGATATCGCATCTGCAGTGCAGCGAGTACTTGATAAGGCTGGCTATGGTATTGTGCGTGAGCTGGTTGGTCATGGTGTTGGCCATCATGTGCACGAAGACCCAAACATTCCTAATTACGGCAAGCCAAACACCGGTCCTCGGCTGGATGCTGGCATGACCATAGCTATTGAACCAATGGCGACCATTGGCGACCATCAAGTGGTTGTTGATGGTGATGGCTGGACGGTACGAACACGAGACGGTTCTCGCTCAGCTCATTTTGAGCATACGGTGCTCATAACGCAAGCTGGCGCAGAAGTGTTGACAACGATTGCCTAATATTTCTTATTGCTACTGATAAGGGTTAGCGCTATACTGACAGGTATGCGCGACCAATCGCCGACATACTACTGTGGTATCGACATCGGTACACAAAAAGTTCGCTGTATTGTTGGTATCCAAGACCAAAACGACCCAGCCAAATTATCAGTCGTAGGACATGGTTCTGCAGACAATAGTGGTATGCGTAAAGGGGTGATAACGCATATTGATGAGGTGGCAGAAGCGGTTATCAAAGCGGTTACAGAAGCAGAGCGGGTTACTGGCACGTCAATTACTACAGCGACTATCAATGTAAATGGCTCTCATATACAGGGGTTGAACTCACGGGGTGTCGTAGCGATCAGTACCGCCAATAAAGAAATTAGCCCGGCAGATCGTACACGTGCCGAGGAGGCGGCTGCTACGATACAGATGCCACCGAACCGAGAAATTGTTCAGGTTTTTTCGAAGAACTACCGTGTTGATGGTCAGGATAATATCAAGGACCCAGTTGGTATGCAGGGAGTTCGTCTAGAGGTAGATACGCATATTGTAACTGCTACAACACCGAATATCAAAAACTTAAATGAGACTCTTCAGTCTGCACGTATACACCCAAATCGCTATACACTATCTAGTCTCGCATCAGCAGAGGCTACTCTGAATCGACAACAACGAGAAGCTGGGACATTGGTACTTGATATCGGTGCCGGCACCATCGGCTTTACTGTTATTGAAGACGGAGAGATTCAGCACGTCGCTGTCATACCAATGGGTGGCGTACATATTACAAATGACCTAGCGATTGGGCTAAAAACAGACCTAGACATAGCTGAAGAAGTGAAAATAGCTCACGGCTCAATTGAGCAAGAGGTGCCTACAGACACCGTAAAAGTGACATACAATGACGAGATGTTTGAGTTTGACGCATCAGATGTTCGAATTATCATTGAGTCTCGCATGGACGAGATATTTGAATACGTTGAAAAAGAACTACGGAAGGTTGGTAAATCACAAAAACTCCCCGGTGGCGTTGTCATCACAGGAGGAACAGCCAATCTGCGAGGTGTAGCTGAATTCGCTAAGAATAAGCTGCAGTTGGCGGCGCGCGTCGGCTCGATTGAACAAGTAAATGGGCTACTCGATACTATCTCGAGCCCTGATTATGCAAGTGCGGTTGGATTAATGATGCTCGATATGTACCTTGGGCCAGATGATGGGCTTGAGAGCGGTGAGCCAAACAACGGTTTCTTTGGCTTTCTCGAGGGGTTTTTTGGCCAGCAGAAAAAACGTTAGCCAACGCTCACGGCATAGCCAAGTAGTGGCAGGCAAGAGGTTGCCGATTCATGAACTTTTAAGGTATACTACACAATTAGAAATCTAATAGAGTTTTTAGAGGATAATCTATATGCAACAAGTTGCTCCCGCAATTGAAACCTTTGCAAAAATTAAAGTAGTTGGTGTCGGCGGTGCTGGTGGCGCAGCTATTAATCGTATGATTGAAGCTGGCATAGAGAATGTTGAGTTCATCGCGATCAATACTGATGCTCAAGCGCTGCATCATTCACAAGCAACAAAGAAAATTCATATAGGTAGAGATACGACCAAGGGTCTTGGTGCTGGTGCAGACCCAGATGTAGGGGAAAGGGCAGCCCTTGAGTCAACTGACGAAATAAAAGATGCTCTTGATGGCGCTGACATGGTGTTTGTCACGATTGGTGCTGGCGGCGGCACTGGTAGTGGAGCTGGTCACGTTATAGCCGAGATAGCAAAACAATCTGGCGCACTTGTCGTTGGATTTGCCACCAAACCATTTGCCTTTGAAGGCGAAAAGCGTCGCAAGAACGCTGAAACAGCCATAGAACATCTTCGTGGAGCAGTTGATACGTTGATTATTATTCCAAACGATCGGTTACTGCAAACGATTGATAGGCAAACACCATTGCTTGAAGCTTTCAAGGTCGCTGATGACGTACTCCGTCAAGGTGTCCAAGGCATCTCTGATCTTATTACTGTACATGGATTGATTAACCTTGACTTTGCTGACGTGAGGGCAGTTATGAGTAGCGCCGGTTCAGCGCTGATGGGTATTGGTCGAGCAACTGGCGAGGAGCGAGCGGTCGAAGCTGCTCAACAAGCCATAGAATCACCACTGCTAGAAGTTTCAATTGATGGTGCTCGGGGCATACTGTTTAACGTTATTGGCGGTAACGACATGTCAATGCATGAGATAAATCTTGCTGCCGAGGCTATAACAGCTGCCGCTGACCCAGACGCTAACATCATTTTTGGGGCAACGATCGACCCAGGGCTCGAGGAAGAAATTATTATTACTGTGGTGGCTACTGGGTTTGATGCTGCTTATTTTGCAAATCGTGCAATCAAAGAGGGTTCAAGCCCAGATAGCAGCACCCCAGCCGTTGGCTCAACTGTCGAAGACAAAAAACGGTCTTCAGACGATGATGCTATCAAGGATATCGACATGGATCTAGACAAGCCAAAAGATGGCAACCGTTCTTTCGATAGCGACGACACAACCATGCCAAACATCTGGTCACTTGATCACGACACTTCTAATAATCAGACAGATAAAAAGAAATCGGTCACTGCCGATAAATCAGCAAGTGATAGTGAGGCAAAGAATATTGACGAGGACGAGCTTGATAAACCGTCGTTCTTGCGCCGTATTACAAAAAACAAGCTTGGACAGCGTAAAGATAAACCAAAAACAGATGAAGCTGACCAAGAAGACAGTAAATAATACACCATAAATTACTTGCAATACACTATCCATAGCGTTACGATTAGCTATAGAAGCACTACATATAGTAATTATATTAGAGCTATCGGTACTTTAACTGAGTAATAAAATGCTTCACTACACTTGTTTACCGGCAGGTGTAATGTAGCGCCAGGAGATACATATGAAGTGTAGTCAATGTACGGTAGCTGATACAAAAGTAATTGAGTCTCGGGATGTAAACGATGGTGAAGCAGTCCGTAGACGCCGTGAATGCGTCCAGTGCAGCTATCGGTTCACGACCTACGAACGAATCGAACGACCAGTTGTCACGGTCGTGAAGTCGAACGGTACTCGTGAGCTATTTGATAGGCAGAAGCTACTGGCAGGTTTATTGCGGGCATGTGAAAAAACGTCTATATCTAGCCTGCAGCTAGAACGCCTCGTTACCCAGATTGAACATGAAATTCAAGCTTGTGGTGAACAGGAAGTTCCATCTGCAAAAATCGGCGACATGGTAATGGACCGACTCGCCGAACTAAACCAGGTTGCATATGTGCGATTTGCGAGTGTATATCGTAAGTTCACAGACATCGAAGGATTCGAGAAAGAGCTACTTCAAATTCGTGACCAACAAAAAGCTTCAGCAAAACTCTCGTAGACGTTACAGGCAGTCATTCTCTAGGCTCGAGCGAACCTAGGGCAGGGCTGCTTGTGATATACGAGAGACAACGATCACAACAACTCTAACAAACATATAAAAATATTAACTAAACAGCCGTTATCGCTTTTTTACTATAGAAGAGCATACACACGGCACAAAGTGAGGGTACTATGGGACAAACAATCAAATTAGCAACTAAGAGGCGTTTTACGCCTCCGAAGTCCGAGGGTTATGACCAGCTCACATGGACAAAACGGGACTCGATTATTAAGAATCCGATGACCGGAAAGCCGGTCTACGAACAAAAGGACGTTGAATTCCCGGAGTCGTGGTCGTTAAATGCCGTTAATATTGTGTCTCAGAAGTATTTTTCCGGCACGCCTGGAACTGATGACCGCGAAGATTCGCTCAAGACACTCATAAACCGTGTGGTTGATACGATTGCTCGGCATGGCCAGCAAGAAGATTATTTTGTATCTGATAGAGAAGTCGAGGACTTTACTCAAGAGCTGAAATATATACTCGCAACACAGCGGGCTGCCTTTAACTCACCAGTTTGGTTTAATATCGGTGCCTCTGATCGTTCACAGCAAGCAAGTGCTTGCTTTATTCTCGCAGTTGAGGATACGATGCCAGCTATATTAAACTGGTATACCGAAGAGGGCATGATATTTAAGGGCGGCTCAGGTTCCGGTATCAATATAAGTAGTATTCGTTCATCAGCAGAGAGTCTAGGCAAGAGTGCCGGCACCGCATCTGGCCCATTGTCATTTATGCGAGGAGCTGATGCTTCAGCTGGCGCTATCAAAAGTGGCGGCAAGACTCGCCGAGCTGCCAAGATGGTCATACTTAACTCCGACCATCCAGATGTCGAGGAATTCATCTGGTCTAAAGCGATAGAGGAGCGCAAAGCTCGATCATTAGAGCAAGCTGGTTTCGATATGAGCCTGGATGGCAAAGACTCATTTTCTGTCCAATACCAAAACGCAAACAACTCAGTCCGTGTAACAGATGAGTTTATGAAAGCAGTCGAAAATGATCAGGACTGGGAGCTAAAGGCCGTAACGACCGGAAAAGCCGTGCAGACAATTCCAGCAAAGGAACTATTTCGGCAAATTGCAGAAGCAACTTGGGAGTGTGCTGACCCAGGTATGCAGTTTGATACAACTATCAACAACTGGCACACGACGCCAAACGCTGGCCGTATAAATGGCAGTAATCCATGCAGTGAGTACATGCACCTCGATAACTCAGCCTGTAACCTAGCTTCAATTAACCTATTGAAGTACCTGAATGAAGACGGTTCATTTGATATAGAGTCCTTTAAGCACACTGTGGAGCTTATCTTTACTGCACAAGAGATTCTGGTCGGCTATAGTGAATATCCAACAGAGAGTATTACCAAGAATGCAAAAGCTTACCGTGAGCTTGGTCTTGGTTATGCAAACCTCGGTGCGTTACTTATGGCGCAAGGTTTCCCCTATGACAGTGAAGAAGGGCGAGCGCAGGCTGCAGCTATAACAGCGTTGATGACTGGGCATGCTTACGCTACCAGTGCAAAGATCGCCGAGCGAGTTGGGCCATTTGCTGGCTTTCATAAAGATCGTGAGGGTGTACTGAGAGTATTAAAGATGCACCGAGATGAAGTATCCAAGATAGACGCCAGTCATGTGTCAGAAGAGCTACTCAGTAGCGCAGCAGCTGCTTGGGACGAGGCAGTTGAGCTGGGTGCACTGTATGGCGTACGAAACGCGCAAGCAAGTGTATTGGCGCCAACTGGAACGATTGGTTTGATGATGGACTGTGACACCACTGGTATTGAGCCAGATCTTGGCCTGGTAAAGTTGAAGAAATTGGTCGGCGGCGGCACTATGAGTATTGTCAACCAAACAGTACCGCGAGCACTAAAAGTACTCGGCTACAGCAAGCAGGAGATTGATAATATCGTTGCATATATTGATGAGGAAAAAACAATACTCGGCGCTCCTGACCTCAAGGAAGAGCACGAGCCAGTGTTTGCTTGTTCAATGGGCGACAATTCAATTCACTATATGGGTCATGTAAAGATGATGTCAGCAGTACAACCATTTTTGTCTGGCGCTATTAGTAAGACGGTTAATATGCCTGAGTCCGCTAGTGTTGAGGATATTGAGCAGCTACACCTTGAATCTTGGAAGCTTGGCCTGAAGGCAGTAGCAATTTACCGAGATAACTGTAAGGTTGGTCAGCCACTTTCAATGGCTAAGAAAGAAGAGAAAGACAAAAAAGATCCAGTCGCAGAAGCTGATAATATGAAGGATAGATTTGTGCTCAAGGGCGCCGTTCGCCGAGAACTGCCAAAGGTTCGGTCGTCGAAAACGTTCTCTTTCCGGGTCGCTGATAGCCACGGCTATATTACCGTCGGTGAATACACCGATGGCACCCCTGGAGAGCTCTTCATCCACTTTGCTAAGCACGGCTCCACCCTACGCGGTATCATGGATGCGTTTGCAATGTCGGTGAGCCATGGGCTACAGTATGGTGTTCCGCTGAAGACGTACGTCAAGTCACTCGCTAGCACCAGCTTTGCCCCAGCTGGCATTACTGACGATCCAGAGATTCGTACGGCAAGTTCGCTGATTGACTACATCTTCCGTCGCTTAGCGCTTACATATCTGAGCTTTGACGACAGGCTAGAGCTTGGCTTAGCATCGATTGATGATATGCCAGAAGATCAAACTAGTTTATTGGTTGATGAGCAGACGGTTGATCTTTCACAGCCTGAGGCAGAAGTTCCTATTGAGGCAACGGCACCAAAGGAGTCAACTCAGACTAGTGCACCAAAGGCAAAAAGCTTCCTTGCGGATGACACAGCCCCAATGTGTTATAGCTGTGGCAACCAAACACAACGTTCAGGTAGCTGCTACGTCTGCACTAGCTGTGGTTCGACTACCGGCTGTAGCTAGGCTTCTCAGCTTGCAACTTGCAGCTTGCAAGCCTGGAGGATAGTTTGCGTGAGGAGAGGGTGTGCGCTAAGCCACTCTCTCCTTTTCATTCCAGCGATAAGTCATTATACTAAGACGTATTATGAAGGCGACTATCCTATATCATCCAAATGCAGAATTTTCACGAACAGCTGAAGATTATGCCAGAGATTTTGCTCGCTTTCATCGCACTGAGATAGAGTTAGTTAGTCTCGACACCCGCGAGGGGGCTGATCTGGCTCGGCTGTATGACATCGTGCGCTACCCAGCACTAGTTGTGAGAGATGAGCACAATTCTCTCGTCAAGCAATGGCAGGGGGAGAAGTTCCCGCTCATGGACGAAGTTGTGTCATACCTCAAGCGGTGATAGAATGAAGCAGTAGTTTAATGTGAGCGTTTCGCGAAGAGTAATAGCGAACGAGTGGCTATCAACCACTAGTTTTCACACCGAAAAGCGCATCGAGAAGAACCTCTGCCCAAGCAGACAAGTAGAACTCGACGGATGAGACAACCGTAATCTGTCGTAAGTAAGCTCCAAGTAGGATGGTACCGATTCGCTCCAGCGAAGCTCCTACGCACAGGGAGCTTTTTTATTTTCAAAGGAGTAATACATGAAGTTTAAGCAAGGAAGCAGACGGCGAGCTAAAGAGTACGAGAAGGATCTTATTACTTATTGGCAAAAGCATAAGACGTTTGAGAAATCAGTCGAAAATCGCCCAAAAGATAATGCGTTTGTTTTTTATGATGGTCCGCCATTCTTAACTGGCACACCTCATCATGGTCATTTATTGATTTCTGCTGTCAAAGATTGTGTAGCGCGGTATCAGACAATGAAAGGAAAGCGGGTGGAGCGTCGCTGGGGCTGGGACTGTCATGGGTTGCCAGCAGAAGTATTCGTAGAGAAGCAACTCGGTATTACCAGTAAGCAAGAAATAGGTACTAAAATAAGCGTTAGTGACTATGTTAAGGCTTGTCGTGCAGCTATGGTTCAGACCGGCACAGAGTGGGAAGACGCGATTAATCGTATCGGACGGTGGGTTGAGTTTCAGGGTGCGTATAAAACGATGGACCCGGAGTTTATGGAGTCAGTTTGGTGGGCATTCGAAAAACTCTACACTGAAGGTAAAGTATATGAAAGCGAGAAAGTACTGGTCTATTGCACCAAAGATGCAACACCCATCTCTAAATCAGAAGTAGCTATGGAGAATAGTTATCAAACGGTAACTGACCCTAGTGTTTTCGTGTACTTTAAACTAGAAGACAAAGATAACGAATATGTACTTGCATGGACAACTACGCCATGGACATTGCCGGCTAATGTAGCAATCGCCGTACATCCTGAGCTTGACTATGATTTGGTTGAGTACCAAGGAAAGAATATTTATGTTGCGTCAGAAACAACGGATAAAGTCTTTACTGACGAAAAGCACCAGCCATTACCGATAAAAAAACTTCAACAAGTAAAGGGTAGTGAATTGGTTGGCAAGACGTATCACCCCCTGTTTGAAAATCGAGGCCCAGGGGCACACCGTATTTTATCTGCTGATTTTGTTACAACAGAAGAGGGCACTGGAATTGTTCATGAGGCTCCGGCATACGGCGAAGAAGACTATGAGCTAAGCAAAAGCCAAGGAGTTCCGATCATTTCTATTGTTGATGAGAATGGTAACTATAGCGAGGGCCGATGGGTTGGGAAAAACATTTGGGACGTAAACAAAGAGATTGCCAAAACACTTGTTTCGGAAGGTCGGGCGCTCAAAGTAGAGTATATCCAGCACGAATATCCTCATTGTCACCGTTGCGGTACTAAACTTATGTACCGAGCTCATCCTAGCTGGTTCATGGATATTCAGGGTCAAAAACATGACATGCTTCGGTCTAGTCAGGCGACAAACTGGCGACCAGACCACCTGAGAACCGGTCGGTTCAAGAATATCCTTGAATCTGCGCCTGATTGGAACTTATCACGTGATCGTTATTGGGCGACACCATTGCCAGTATGGAAGGGCGCACGTCATGACGGCACCGAGGTTGTAAAGGTTATCGGGTCCTACCAGGAGTTCAAGGATCTTACCGGTGAAAATTTGGATGATTATCACTTGCCAAACGTCATGGATGTGACGTTCGAGCTCGATGGTGTCGAGATGAAGCACATCGGCAAGGTTATTGACTGCTGGTTTGAGAGTGGGTCTATGCCGTTTGCGCAGTTTCACTATCCGTTTGAGAATAAAGAAACCTTTGAAGCTAGCTTTCCAGCAGACTTTATTGTTGAGGCAATCGACCAGACGCGTGGCTGGTTCTATTCTCTAACAGCGGTAAACGTTGCGTTATTCGGTCAGTCCCCGTTCAAGAATGTTATTTGTACAGGATTTATTAACGCAGCTGACGGAAAGAAAATGAGCAAGAAGCTTAAGAACTACACTGATCCGCTTGAGTTGATGGATCAATACTCAGCTGATTCGTTTCGCTTACTGATGTTGCAAAGCCCGTTACTTAACGGAGAAGACTTTGCTCTTAAGGATAATTTCGTCAAAGATGTTGCTCGTAAGCTGGGCATGGTTTGGAACATGTATGACTTCTTTACCATGTACGCCGATGTTGATGGCTGGGAGTGGGATGGAAAACATGTCGATCCAACAGATAGCTTAACTAACACGCTCGATAAGTGGATTGTATCTCGTTTGCATCAGTTGACTGATGAAGTTGATACGCATGTAGCCTCATACGACTTAGTCAGTGCAGCTCGGCCGCTGCTCGGCTTTATTGATGATGCCTCTAACTGGTACGTACGTCGCTCCAGAAAGCGGTTTTGGCAAAAAGTCGATAGCGGTCTTAGCGATGGCGCGAAGAGTGCCAGTGATAGTGATAAAAATGACGCTTACCGGACGTTGCATTACGTGCTCGTACAGCTCAGCATTATTATGGCGCCATTTACACCGTTTCTGTCTGAGGAGCTGTACCAGAAGCTCACTGGTGATGAATCAGTACATTTACTTGATTGGCCAGATCTGCGTCCAGCTGACGAGCAATTAATTGAACGTATGCAGTTTGTACGCGATGTCATTCAGGAAGGGCTATCACAACGTTCGCAGGCAAGTATTAAGGTTCGCCAACCTCTATCAAAAGTTTCTATTAATGATATTGAGGCCAGGCTCGGTGACGACATAGATGAGTTCACGTCAATTATTCTCGAAGAGTTGAATGTCAAATCGTGGCAAAGTACTCAAGGTAAGACTGAGCAAAAGCTGCAACTTGATACTACTATTACACCAACGCTGAAAAAAGAGGGGCTAGCTCGTGAAGTAGTGCGTCATGTACAAAACGCACGCAAGCAGGCTGACTTGCAGGTTGATAACCGCATAGAGCTCTGTCTGCAGACTGATGACGATGA
>Ga0306906_1000187_pt1 | contig 29113 bp, 23 predicted proteins | sample AntRauTorcE11897_FD_190405 | JGI IMG/M metagenome (GOLD analysis project Ga0306906, IMG submission 190405) | Saline lake microbial communities from Rauer Islands, Antarctica - Metagenome Torckler E11 #897 (v2) (version 2) | ecosystem: Environmental > Aquatic > Non-marine Saline and Alkaline >...
TGTAACAAAAACCACCCACATGGGCGATTTTTGCTACTTTGATATCTCAAGCTTACTAGTGAGATGAAGTGCGAGGCGCGCAAAGAAAATAATTGGAGACGTACTGAGTGTACGGTGATAAATATTTTTTGCGGCGTAACGAAGTAATTCGCTCACTAGTAAGACTTGAGACGTCTGGCCTTTTCGTGTTGGCGGATTTTCTCTAACGCCTTGGCTTCGATCTGTCGAATACGTTCTCGAGTCACTCCAAACTCTTTTCCTACCTCCTCTAGTGTGTGGTAGGTACCGTCGAGCAGGCCGTGGCGCATTTCTAGGATCTTTCGTTCCTTGTCAGATAGCGTATCGAGAATCTCGGTGATCTGGTCGGTCAAGATACTGTGCGATACTTCCTGATCTGGTGAAGTGATTTTGTCGTCAGCAATAAAGTCTGACAATCGTGAGCGGTCGTCGTCATCCCCAACTGGTAATTCTAGTGAGATGGTATCTTGGGAGATTTTTTCGATCTGATAGATCTTTTCTACCTCGACCTGCATCTCGGTTGCAATCTCTTCTGGCATTGGGTCTCGTCCCAGGTCCTGAGCCAGTCGGCGTGAGACCTGTTTATATTTAGCCATGGTCTCCACCATGTGTACTGGAATACGAATAGTACGAGACTGATCAGCTAAGGCGCGTGTAATAGCTTGGCGAATCCACCACGTAGCGTAGGTAGAGAATTTGAAGCCTTTCAAGTAGTCAAACTTATCTACCGCCTTAAAGAGACCAAGGTTCCCTTCTTGAATGAGGTCAAGCAGCGTCAGATCAGGTGAACGACCAACGTACTTTTTGGCAATTGATACTACGAGTCGCAAGTTGGCACGAGCCAGTAGGTTACGAGCCTCTTCGTCACCTTCTTCGATACGTTTGGCGAGCACTTTTTCTTCGTGCGCGTTCAGGAGTGGATATTGTCCAATTTCACGCAAGTACATCTGAATTGAATCGTACCCGCTGTCGCTTCGTTTAAAAGCGTTTTTCTTGGCGAGTACTTCAGTACTTGGATCATCGCCGAGCATACCGCCGCTTTGCAATACGTCGATTCCGGCAATGCCAAACTTTTCGTACAAACCATCGAGCATTTCAATGTTCATTTCGACTTCAGGAAATGACCGTAAGAGCTCGTCATAGGTAACGTATCCCCGCTCCTTACCAAGCTGCATGAGATCCTTTGATTTAGCCGCAAAAATCCGCTCGGTTTTACTGAGCTTTATTTGCGGTACTTCGGGCTTTTTGGGGCCAGCTTTTTTGGCTGCTACTTCTTTGGCAGCATCACTAGCCGCTTTTCTAGAAGCGGCTTTTTTAATATCGGTAACGGTTGGCTTTTTCTTTACTACTGGTTCTGGTTTTGGGGTTGTTTTTGTGGTCGAAGCTTTTGTTGTTGGAGCTTTTTTCGTGACCTTGTTTGATTTTTGAGGAGCAGTTTTTTTGACTGCTTTTTTGTCGTCTTTTTTTGTTGTGGCTTTCTGTTTGCTGATTGCCATGTGACCAGTACTATACAGAAATATAATTAAATGTCTAGCCTGTTTCACCAAAGATATCGACTGTCAATAGTTCTTTTCGCAATAACTCTTGTACCTCTTGAATTTTGATTAAATGTTCCAGCGAAGCGGCAGCGTCTTCATTCTGTTCCGCTGTTTGCATCTGCGTCCGCAGACTGGTGAGTTTTTGTTGCAACAACCTGGTTCGTAACAAATTAAGTTTAGATACAATATCTTCATAAAGCGCCAGCTTTGGCATTTTTTCAATTTGGTTTTCTAGAGTAAAACTTAATTCAGCTGCCTCCGATTCCGAAATAGTAAACTCGTGTTTCGGTACATACAATTCTAGTTGTGTCTGGATTACTTTCACTATCGATGTATCTGCGACCAACTCCATCGCGGTCAGGTACAAAAACGCCGACCGAGCACTGTCCACCTTTACTTGATTAGCGGGAGAAGTAGATTCCACTACGTCCAGATTTGCCGTCGCCGTCGCTGGCTGCAGTTTATGTTCCTCCCGTAACCGATCTACTTCAAACCGTATCGCTTCGTTAGTACTACTAATTTCTTTAGCTACCATACTCACAAAATGTTCTTGGTCGATTCGATTTGGCAACAACAAAATAAACGGTAATATTTCTTCCCGAGCTTTTAACTTGAGCGTTCGCAGGTCGTCTTCTGAACGCTTCAAAACGTGCAGCAAAAACTCAATCACGTGCACCGACTTCCCAACCAACTTTTTAAATCCGGCCAGGTCTGACTGAATCAAATCTGCAGGGTCTTTATCCACCGGCAGCTCGACCACTTTCACATCCATTCCCCGGGACAACATCAGCTGCGCTCCCTTTTTCATGGCTGCAATCCCTGCTCGATCAGCATCAAGGGCCAAAACCACTTTTTCTGACAACCGTTGCAGTAACTGGGTGTGATGAAGGGTCAACGCCGTTCCTGATACGGCGACGGTATTGTGGTATCCAGCTTGATGACACATCACCACATCAAACTGACCTTCAACAATCAGTGAAAAACCTAAGGTTCGGATACCAGTCTTGGCCTTATCGTACCCAAAGAGTAACTCTGATTTTTTGTATAAAGGGGTCTCGGGTGAGTTTACGTATTTGGGTGCCTGCTCGTTTGGATGCAATATACGGCCGGAAAACGCCACTACTTTCCCGCTACTCTCACTCATGGGAAAGACAATCCGATCGCGAAAGACATCAAACGGTTCTTTTCCACCCTCAGTCTTTTTAATTAGACCAACGTGTAGCAACTCTTCAGCGCTAAAACCTTTCGTCTCTAACGCGTCTTTTACTTCTCGCCAACCGCCTTTTGGTGGGCCAGGTGCATAGCCAATTTGCCAAGCAGCAATAGTCTGCGTTGTTACTCCTCGATTTTTTAGGTACTGAAACGCTTCGGTTTCTTTATCTAGTTCAGCTTTATAAAACTCTACTGAAGCTTCAAGCGCTGCGTACCAGCGTTCTCGTTCGGTACGCTTTTTTGGATCTTCCTTGACGAGCTCTACCCCTGCCTTATCAGCTAACTGCTTGAGCGCCTCTTTAAAATCAATCCCTTCCATGGCTTGAATAAAGTTAAACATGTCGCCACCCTGCGACGTCGAGAAACAGTAATACATCCCCCGATCTGGCGAGACGTAAAACGATGGAGTCTTTTCAGCCGAGAACGGCGACTTCCCTTTGTAGTTTTTTCCCGCTTTATGCAACTCGACATACGGAGAAATAATATCCACTATACTCAACCGATCCTTAATTTGCTGTACCGCATCTGACATAGTAGTGACAGTATACTCGAAATAATGATTTGGAGCTAAAAATTTAAATGAAAAAAGGAATATAGTGACTATATTGAATTTAGTTCCGAATTTACCCCTGTCATAGGGAAAATTCCTGGAACACTCTTACTCCAGTATGTATAGTTATCATTACACACTTGTATTGACTTATTAATTAAAATATGTATAATATCGATAGCTCTGTTCAAATAAAAAGGTGGTGGTATATGACCAATCAAAAGCTCGCGTACTTAACAATAACAATAACAATGTTGTTGATCATGATTGTTGTTTGGATTATCGTGGTTGCCCAAAATATCAATCAAAATCATGATAATCACCTTACAACCAATGTCCATTGTATGGACTCGCCAACACCATTGGAAGAGGTCTGTATGACAGTAACAAGGAATGAATCAGGCAGCTACGAATCAAGCGCTGAATTTATCCCAACAAAACAGTAAATTTGCTGACATCTTATCCAAAGCCCCGTATCCGACGGGGCTTTTTCGCGCTTGGAAAATTAGGTATAATGCAATCAGCGTTCGCTCACAAAACGAACATACCGATCACACCTAAGTCGTAGCACATGCTTTCTTGGGATTATCCTGGATATAGGAGATATATCCACCAGCCGCTTACGAGCGGTTTTTTTATTACGAGAGACTCAAATGAAACCTTTATATATAGAAACTATAAGACAAAAAATAACTTATCATATATGATACGTTATTTATTGTTAGTTTCTATGAACACCACATCACAAAGTAAACCCCGCCACCATGCTGTAGCGAAGCATTTGCAGTGCCAGAAGGGCGCGAAACCGCTGAGTCTCAGTCTGGTGGCTGGGTTTACATTTTCGGCCTTTAGGCACTCAGATACCACACACAAAAAGCCGACGCATAGCGCCGGCTTTTTGTAGCGGAACCAAGAGTGATGGCAGATGCGAGGCGATCAAAGGTTTGGACGCGAGTCGTACAAGAGTACGGTGAGCGGTCAAACCTGCAGATCAACGAAGTAGGTGGTATTAGTCCTGATTCGCTTGCATCTCTTTAATCATGTCGTACTTCTTCGATCCCTTAAAGCCTGACCCCGCTGGGATCAACTTTCCGATGATCACGTTTTCCATCAGACCGGCGAGGTTGTCTTCACTACCACGGACGGCAGCGTTGATCAGTACTCGGGTCGTGTTTTGGAACGATGCCGCTGACAGGAAGCTCTTTCGTGTTAGCGAGGTTTCGGTGATGCCCATGATCAATCGATCACCTTTGGCGATAGCTTTGCCTTCGGCCTTGAGTTTATCGTTCTCTTCTTCGATGACCCATTCTTCAACTACCTCACCCGGGGTGAATTTTGATTCTCCTCGTTCGGTAATTTTCTTTCGGGACATCATTTGCTTTACAATCAATTCGATGTGCTTGCGGGCAATTGTCACACCCTGTAGTTCGTAGATTTTGTTTACTTCAGAAATGATGTAGTCCTGGGTGGTTTCTTGACCAGCCAGTTTAAATAGTTCTGGCAGTAGGACTGATCCGTCGGTAAGTAGTTGACCACGAGTGACCGTGTCTCCGGTCACGACGGCTTCTACTCGTCGGTAGTCGACGCGGTATTCGGTAGCGTCTTTTTTCTTTGGTGCTTCTGAAGCTGTCATGTCTGGTGCAACCACGATCACTCTCTCGCGACCTTCGGTTCGCACTTCAGTGACGACACCGGCGTACTTGGCTACCACAGCTGGGATCTTTGGTTGTCGTTTTTCGAACACCTCTTCTACTCGAGGAAGTCCCTGCGCCACGTCACCTTCTGTCGTCGCCGTACCAGCCTTGTGCTTGGTGTTCATCGTTAGCTGGGTACCTGGTTCCCCAATCGCTTGGGCAGCGATTGTACCAACAGCTTCTCCGATATCTACCAGTTTGTTGTTGGTCAGGTCGATTCCGTAACATTGCTGACATACTCCACGGAGCGTCTTACAGGTCATCGGTGACCGAACCTCTACAGATTCACAGGTGGTCGCTTCTACTGCAATCGCGTCAAGTCGGGTGAGTAGGTGTCCTTTCTTGAAAATAACCACGCCCTTTGCGTCGACAGCGTCTGCTGCCAAGATTCGTCCTTTGATAGCTTTTGAGAAGGCGATTTCAATTCCAGAAGCTGAGATGCGACCGATTACGGTTCCAGCTTTTGTCTTACAATCAGCTTCGGTTACAATTGCATCTTGCGCAACTACGAAGAGTCGACGAGTCAAGTACCCAGCCTTAGCAGTCTGAAGCGCCGTGTCGGCTAGCCCTTTTCGCGAACCGTGAGTGGTGTTGAAGTACTCCATTGGTGACAATCCTTCCATGAAAGAAGAAATAACGGGAGACTCAATAGTTTCACCTCGTGTGTTCAAGATAAGTCCTTTCATACCGGTCATCTGTGAAATCTGTCGGATACTCCCTCGAGCTCCAGACTTCCACATCGTGTAGGCTGATCCATTGACATCTAGTTGCTCTTCAACCTTATTTTCAATCGCATCTTTGGCTTTGGTCCAGATGGTTGTAATTTGTCGTTTTCGCTCATCTCGTGAAAGGAGCCCTTCGTTAAAGTGACCACGCACTTCGAATTCTTCCTCGCGGGCATCAAATACGATACCTGGCTTTTCCTTTGGTACAACCACCTCATCAATTCCCCAGGTAATTCCTGACTTGGTTGCGAATTTAAATCCGTTTTTCTTGATCTTATCAACCATCTTTGGAATGATCTCTGTCCCCTGTTCATCGATCAAGTCGATGATGATTTGGAACAGTTCTCGTTGACCAAGTTGCTCGTTTACAAACGCATGGTCACTTGGCAGTACTGAGTTAAACAGAAGTCGACCAACAGTAGTTTCGAAGATTCCTCCTTCGTACTGTGAATACTTGGCTGTATCTGTTGCCAGTACCTTTACCTTGGCTCGGAGGTCGATAATTTCGTAGTCGTAGGCGTTGATTGCATCGTTTGGTGAAGAGAAGGCTTTTCCTTCTCCTTTGGCTCCTTCGATTTCTCGAGTCATCCAAAACGCACCAAGTGCTATATCTTTAAATCCTTCAGATACTACCGGCTCACTCGAACCAGGCTTGAGGATGTTGTGGTTTGCAGAGATGATCATCTTTGCTTCCAGCTGCGCTTCGTCAGACAGTGGTACGTGGACCGCCATCTGGTCACCATCGAAGTCGGCGTTAAAGGCTGTACATACTAGTGGGTGGACCTGGATTGCATTACCCTCAATCAGTACTGGACGGAACGCCTGGATACCTTGACGGTGCAAGGTCGGCGCTCGGTTCAACATTACGTACTTTTTGTGTACGATATCATCGAGGATAGCCCATACTTCTGGCACTCCATCTTCAACCAAACGTCCAGCGCCACGAATGTTGTACGCCAACTCTTGTTTCAGAAGTTCTGCAATGACAAACGGTCGAAACAGTTCCAAGGCCATATGCTTTGGCAGTCCACATTGGTCTAGCGCAAGATCTGGTCCGATTACAATCACTGATCGTCCAGAGTAGTCTACTCGCTTTCCCAGTAGGTTTTGTCGGAAGTATCCCTGTTTACTCTTGAGGTAGTCAGACAATGATTTGAGTGGTCGTCGTTGTGCTTGACTCATTGATGCGTACGCACCGCCACCATGTCGGATAGAGTTGTCGATCAGCGCGTCGACTGCCTCTTGCATGATTCGTTTTTCGTTACGCAAGATCACGTCTGGCGCTTGAATGTCGATCAATTTCTTGAGTCGATTGTTACGGTTGATCACTCGACGGTAGAGATCGTTGAGGTCAGATGATGCGTGTCGTCCTCCTTCGAGTGCAACCATCGGTCGAATCGCTGGTGGTACCACTGGGATTCGAGTTAAGAACAACCATTCTGGTCGAACTCCGGCGTTTAACATGCCTCGAATCAGCGTCAGCCGCTTATCGATCTTAAGTCGCTCCATTGCGCCAGCTTTGGTGTATCGCTCTTCGAGCTCTTGCACTAGTTTAGCTAGGTCAATATTTTTAAATAGTTCGTAGATTGATTCAGCACCAATCTTTGCTTCAAACAGAGTTGAATACTTGATTGAGAACTTGTGGAAGGTAGCTTCATCAAGCACAGTTCCTTGTTGGATAGACTTGATTTCTTTTGCAGTATCATCTGCTCGGGTCTTGAGCGCGTCACGAGCTTCTTCGTTTTGCAACGTTTTAAGCTTCGTTTTATATTCGGTATCAAGCTCGTTCATGATACGCGCTCGATCGCTTTCGCTCACATGTGTGACGATGTAACCAGCAAAGTAGATGACTTTTTCTACTGACGACGCGGTGATCCCAAGGATCATAGCGATTCGTGACGGCACCCCACGTAAGAACCAGATATGTGACACTGGTACACACAGGTCAATGTGCCCCATTCGGTCCCGACGTACAATTGCCCGGGTGATTTCTACTCCACACTTTTCACAGATGATCCCTTTGTATCGTATCCCTCGATACTTTTTACAACTACATTCGTAGTCTTCAACTGGACCAAAGATTCGCTCGTCGAACAGACCGTGTTTTTCAGGACGCTGAGTTCGGTAGTTGATGGTTTCCGGCTTGGTGACTTCACCCCATGACCAATCGAGGATGGTTTCTGGGTCAGCCAGCTTGAGTCCAACACTGGTGTAGTTAGTTGGAATCATTGGCGGCTTTTTGAACTCAGTTTTTTTGAAAGTTGATTCGTTAGACATAGGCAATTATTACGCTGATTCAGCTTCCTGATAATTTCGACGTGGTCGTTCCTCTTTTTCTAGCTTTACATCAAGCGCTAGTCCACGCAGCTGGTTCAACAGTACGTTGAAGGCGGCTGGTGTGTGTGGGTGCCCGATCTTTTCACCGCGAACGATTGCATCAAAGGCGGCTGACCGACCGACAATATCGTCGGACTTAATGGTAAGCATTTCGCGAAGCGTATAGGCTGCTCCGTATCCAAGGAGTGCCCAGACTTCCATTTCTCCAAATCGCTGTCCACCAATTTGTGCCTTACCGCCAAGTGGTTGCTGGGTGATAAGAGAGTATGGACCAATTGATCGCATATGGATCTTATCTTCTACCATGTGGTGCAGCTTGAGGATGTACATGTATCCCACCGCAGTTCGCTCAGCAAATTCTTCACCGGTTAGACCATCTCGTAGTTGGATTTTACCGTCTTCGGCTAATCCGGCTTCTTTGAGTTCGGCCTTAACGTCATGCTCGTTAGCTCCGGCAAATGGGGGTACGATTGCCTGGTAGCCCAGTGTGTTAGCTGCCATACCAAGGTGTAGCTCGAGAATCTGCCCCAGGTTCATACGTGACGGCACACCAAGCGGGGTTAACAGAACATCAACTGGCGTTCCGTCTGCTGTGTACGGCATATCTTCTTCTGGAAGGATCCGTGAGATAACCCCTTTGTTACCGTGTCGTCCTGCCAGCTTGTCACCAACTGATACATTTCGTACTTGAGCCACGGTGATGAGGATCTTTTTGATCACTCCGCTTTCGAGGTTGTCGCCATTTTCTCGGGTAAAGATTTTGACCCCGATTACTCGACCTCGCTTTCCGGCGTCGAGTCGTAGTGAGGTGTCTTTTACATCCTTCGCCTTTTCACCAAAGATTGACCGCAAGAGTCGTTCCTCTGGAGTCAACTGTGTTTCTCCTTTTGGAGTTACCTTTCCAACCAAGATATCACCTGGTCGTACCTCGGCTCCAATGCGGATGACACCGGTCTCATCTAGGTTTCGTAGTTTTAACTCAGACACATTCGGGATATCAGGGGTGGTTACCTCTGGTCCAAGCTTGGTGTCTCGTACCGCTACTTCAAGCTCGTCGAGGTGGATACTGGAGAACTTACTCTTCATCACTAATCGCTCAGAAATGATGATCGCATCTTCGTAGTTGGCACCATTCCATGACATGAACGCCACCATGGCATTTTGCCCAACCGCAATTTGCCCATTGTCAGTTGAGGTGGTATCAGCCAATAAATCGCCTCGCTTTACTTTCGCACCAACGGCCACCGCTGGTCGATGTTGGAAGGCAGAGAAGTCGTTGGTTCGTTGTAGTTGGGCCAGTTCGTAGGCACGCGTCTTACCATTTTTTTCTTTGACAACAATCTGTCGTGCATCTGCTTCGACCACTTCTCCAGCGTCATGTGCGTAGATCACTCGTCCGATGTCACGAGCTGACATTCCCTCTACTCCAGTCGCCACAATCGGTGCTTCTTGAATCACACACGGTGTCGACTGCTTCTGCATGTTTGAACCCATCAACGTACGGTTGGCGTCATCATGGTTCAAGAATGGGATCATTGAGGTCGCTACTGAGAATGGCTGATTGGTCGCGATATCGATGTACTCCACATCATCACGAGACACCAGTCGTGGTTCCCCTTTCTGTCGGGCTTCGACGTAATCTGGCTTGATTTTGCCGTTGTCTTCGACCACGACCGCTGAGTGTGCAATGGTGAACTTTTCTTCTTCGTGAGCGTTAAAGTAAGTTACTTCATCGGTCAACTTACCTTTTACTACCTTCATGTACGGGGTTTCGATGATACCAAAGCGGTTTACTCTAGCGTACATAGAAAGCCGCAGGATCAAACCAATGTTCGGCCCCTCTGGGGTGTGGATTGGACACAACCGTCCGTAGTGCGATGGGTGCACGTCACGCACCTCAAATCCCGCTCGTTCACGAGTTAGCCCGCCTGGACCAAGCGCTGAAAGTGTTCGCAGGTGCTCAACCTCAGCCAAAATGTTTTGCTGTTGTGAAAATTGTGAAAGCTGGTTAGTGGTATAGAATTCCTTGATCGCTGCTTGCAGTGGTCGTGGGTTGATGATCTGCATTGGAAGCGACGTTTCTGCTTCGATGGTACTCATTCGGTCTTGAATATTTCGCTTCATTCGCGTCATACCTACGCGTACTCGTTGTTGGAGCATTTCACCAAAGTACCGCACTCGTCTAAATCCGAGGTGGTCGATATCATCTGGTTCGGCGTTAATGTCGTGGTTAGATTCAACAATGTGTTCGATGATTAGTCGCATATCTTCGATAGACACTGTTCTTTCTGCAGTTGCTTTGGCCGTAATTGGTCGACCATTTCGCTCATTGAAGTGGTGTCGTCCGATTTCAGACAAGTCGTATCGCTCGGGAGCAAAAATAGATTTCACAAATTCGCGCGCGTTGTCGACTGTTGCAAGGTCTCCGTCGCGTAGACGCTTGTAGATTTCGACAAATGCATCGTCAGTGGTTTTGGCTGGATCTTTTTCGAGCGTAGCCTTCATGTATTCCTCTCCGCGTTCGACACCGCTGGCAAGCTTGATGATGTCAGCGTCTTTTTCAACTCCAAGTACCCGTAAGAGTGACGTGATTGGGAATTTCTTCTTGCGGTCGATTTTGACGACGATAATACCGTCTGGCTCAGATTCCACTTCTACCCATGCACCTCGCGCTGGGATAATCTTGGCACCAAACATGGTCTTACCTTTGACGTCGTTGGCAGTATAGAAAATACCATATGACCGAGCTAGCTGCGGCACAATTACTCGCTCGACACCATTGATGATGAAGGTTCCGTTGGCAGTCATGACTGGCACGTCTGCCATAAAGATTTCTTGCTCTTTTTCTGACTCGAAGGTTTTGTTCTTGAGAACAACCGTCGCTCGAAGCGCAGCCTCGTAGGTTCGCTTGTTTCCTTTGGCAAATTCTGGAGTGTACTTTGGTTCTCCAAGCTCGTACTTTTTGAAAGACAGTTCAAACTTCTTTTCCGAGTAGTCTGAGATGGGTGAAAACTCTTTGAAGATCTCTTTCAAAGCAGTTTCGATAAACCACGTGTACGACTCACGTTGTGGTTCGATGAGGTCTGGCAGCGGGATTCGCGGCGCGTGCGCTTTTGCAAACACTCGCTGTGGCATCTGCCCAACTGATAGTTCTTTTTGATCCATATAAATTGCGACTTATAGTGGTGATAGAGCAGACAAGAAAAAATAGACGCCCCGGGCGCTTATTCTTTTTTTATACTGTTCTATCGGAATAATAAAATCATCACTGACGTGTGAATATACCTCCGCTTTGAACAATTCCCACCAATCGCAACACATTCGAGAATCGCATCACTGCGTATGTAGGCGGCATTATACAGGTAGATCAAATGTTTGCAAGCTTCATTTTCTTGTGGTAAACAATAATCAGGTAGTTGTAATCTCAGCAGGAGAAAGCCCGTGTCAGACGTGTACAAAATATCATTGGAAATGCCTAAATCTCGCAAAGACCAACTGGTCTTCTTGCAAAGAACCCTCGGATTCAATAAGCTAACACAACTTCTGAACTTTATGCTCGGACTTGCTTTCTGGGCAGTAAATGGGGTTATAAGTGGTAAACAAGTCTGTCTGTACAATCCCAAAACAGGTGAAATCGAGGTTGCTCGTGACAATAGCTTGGAAGCTCTTGCAAAATTAAGCAAGTGATAATTAATACTACATCGTCCCCCGAACAAACTCCGGGGGACGTTTTTTATTTACTTAACACAAAAAAATCGAATGTCTAGCTTCGGAGTCCCGGTCTTCGGAGTTAGCATTTCTAGCTTCGGAGTCCCGGTCTTCGGAGTTAGCATTTGCTTTTCTAGCTTCGGAGTCCCGGTCTTCGGAGTTAGCATTTGCTTCGCGATTATATTCGGTATCGGCTGCCATTGCATAGCTTCGGAGTCCCGGTCTTCGGAGTTAGCATTTCTAGCTTCGGAGTCCCGGTCTTCGGAGTTAGCATTTGCTTTTCTAGCTTCGGAGTCCCGGTCTTCGGAGTTAGCATTTGCTTCGCGATTATATTCGGTATCGGCTGCCATTGCACGATAGCCAGCGTCAATATCGTCACTATAATCAGCCCGAGCCAACTAGCTTCGGAGTCCCGGTCTTCGGAGTTAGCATTTGCTTCGCGATTATATTCGGTATCGGCTGCCATTGCACGATAGCCAGCGTCAATATCGTCACTATAATCAGCCCGAGCCAACTCGAGCTGAGCCAGTTTACTCAAATACGCACCAACCCCACGCGCGCTTTGATTGCCTCATACACCGAGGTGTCCAACATGAGAGTAGCTTTAGTTTTGGAAGTCACAATTTTCATAATACGTATTAACAATTTTGCAAGTGCGGGTTTCCCCATCAGTGGATAGCTGCTAAAAATTTAGTTACACAGATGATATATTGTATGGAGTTGAGTAAAAGCTCAACGATAGTTCGTAGAATAACCCGTTGAGGTCACTTCCTCTACGCGAGGATGCTGGACAGCAACTGATGGGGCTCAAAAAGGCCGATGTCAGACTGACAGTAACCAACCTCATTTCAACAAACGGTAATACAAGATGAGTAACATGAGTTGAAACGTGATTACAAAGTCTTAGCTGCAGGCAGAAGCTAGTATGAACACAAGAAAATTCGCCTTTTAGGCGTTTTTTCTATTGTTTTAGGTATACTATTATTTATATGAAGAAACTGCTTTTAATTCTACTTATCGCTTGTCTGAGCTTTGGTATCTACTTGTTTACCTTATCGCCATCTAACGACCGGGATTGGGAACTGTTTTCCGCTCAGACGCCTGATGCGACGGTAGCCAGCAGCAGCGTCACTCTCACTAACGTTAGAAATTGGAACCACAGTACGAGCAGCGTGTTAAACGAAGACTGGATTGATACAGTTTCAATTGATCCAGCCGCAATTAAGCAAATCTGGTTTGGATTGGCTTCGTTTTCAGATATAGCTGCGTTTGGCCACACCTTCCTTTCGTTTGAACTGACAGACGGTAGTGTATACACACTCTCAATTGAAGCGCGCCGTGAGGCTGATGAAACATATTCATTTACCAAGGGGATGCTCCGTCAGTACGATTTACTTTACGGTTGGGGTACCGAGCGTGACTATGTCGGTGTACGCGCCTTTCTACTCAATCAGAAAGTCGAGCTGTATCCGCTCGACCTCACCCAAGCTGAGTCTGCCGCAGTATTTGTGGCGCTAGCTAAAGAAACCCACAAAGTCGCTAGCGAGCCGCGCTTTTACAACACCCTCACCTCGAACTGCACCAACGAGCTGGTAAAAGTAATTAATCAGAAATATCCTGATTCGCTGCCCTATCATATTTCCCACAACCTACCAGGATTATCAATCGAATACCTACAAAACCAAGGACTAATTGACCCCAGCATGAAACGAAGTATTATTCCAGCCGACAACCAAGCACTATTAGATACAATCAACCTAAATCCAGAAGATTTTAGTCGAGTACTACGCGAAACTATTTAATAGAGCGTCGCTTCTCTATCTCTTTATGGTTTCCTTGCAGAAATACTTCTGGAACACGTAATTTCTTTTTCTTGAATTCTATAACTTCTGGACGGGTGTAGCATTCACCGCTGGTAACTCGATCATCTTCTAGAGATTCTTTGGTACCGAGCACACCAGGCACTTGGCGAGAGACGCTGTCAATAATAGTTAGTGCCGGTAGCTCGCCGCCAGTGAGGATGTAATCACCGACTGATACTTCTTCTGCTTTAAGCGCTTGCTTGACTCGTCCATCGATTCCTTCATAACGCCCACTAATGAGTACTAGGTGGTCATACTTGGCTGCATATTCCATCGCTAGCTTTTGGGTAAAGACCGTCCCGCGCGGTGACATGATAAGCGTCTTTACCTTCTTTTGGTTTCTCTTGCGACCGACGGCTTTTTGCCAGGCTTTCAATACCGGCTGCGCTTTCATTACCATTCCTGGCCCACCACCATATGGCTTGTCATCGACTTTTTTATGTTTGTTGTCAGCAAAGTCGCGCGGGTCATAATATTCAACCGCAATTTTCTTGCCTCTGACTTTGGCCCCCTTCCCTTTATCGGTTTTCTGAGCCCGCCCCAAAACACTAGCGTCAGTGTACGCTCGACAAATATCTGGAAATAAAGTGATGACGTGAAAGTTCATATCAGTTACTGTAACTCATCTCTGAGTTTCATCCAAAGTTTTCCCATTAAATTTTGTCCAGTTCCATCTACTCCTGTTCCCCAATAATAATCTGTGTCATAGACCTTGTGTAATTCTGTATCTCCTGAATCAACTAGCACTTTTCTAATATCAGGATGCTGTTCCAACTTGGCTCGGAAGATTCGTTCCATCAGATGGTATTTGTCACAATTTGGATCTATCTTCCCTGCCCGCTTCAGCTTTTGAGCCTTACGCCATGCATCCATCGGGCTGCGCGAGGCTAAAACTTCAGCCTGGACTTCAGGCAGCATTCGTAGCGCCTGATACGCATGCTCTGCGGTTTTGTATACCCCACCATCGAGCTTAACTTCATGTGCTGAAAAGGGAGAAAGATAATACCAAGCAATTTCAATAAAATTCACACCGTCTTTGAGTTGATACTGAAAATCATATGTTAATTGATCAATATTTGTCATAGAAAAACTGTAGCATATAGGAGCGAACTTGGTAGTGCGAGCGAACATCTGCAGGCAGCAAGCCAGTCTTTTAGAAAAACACACCAACGGGTGTGTTTTTCTAAAAGTTGCTGCCGAAGCCGTAATAAAATTCTGCAGAGAATTTTATGGTCGCCAGCACTGCTGAGTGAACAGTCTCTAAATCTTCAAATCAGCAATCGCATCATCAAGTGACTTCTCTGGATCAGCTGATCCTCCGTTGTCTTCTTGCATTACTTGTGCAGTTTCGGCATCCATTCGCTGGCCGCCTTCTGGTTCGTTAATCTTGAGGTTGACTCGGGCGTCGTTTTTCATTCCCACTACTCGAAGCAGGGTGCGGATTGCTTTGGCGGTATTCCCACTACGGCCAATAATCTTACCCATATCATCGGCGTGAACATCGAGTGTCAATAATACGCCCATCTCATCCACCGTGCGGTTTATAACCACTGAGTCGGGATAATCCACCAGAGATTTTACGACGTGTTCCAGAAATTGCTTATCTTCGTGCTGTTCCATATTCATTTCTTATCGTTATGTATAAGCATTCGACACTAACATGTGCGCTGCTACTAAAATAATACGAGAAAAGCACGGCCTGGTCAACGCCAGTACGTGCAAAAGAATCACATCTCTCGTAAACTGAGTTTTGTAGGCTTCGGTCGTTCCAGGAATTTGCTCTAGGAAATGAGCAAATTCGGAACTAATTAAAATATACTCGCTACGCTCAGTATTTTACTTATCTTCTGCTTCTTCGACTGAAGCTTCTTCAGCTGACGCTTCCTCTACAGCGGGAGTTTCCGGTGCTTCTTCGGCTGGAGTCTCGGTCTCTGATGATGCTTCTTCCTCTGCTGGAGCGTCCTCTACAGCGGCTGCGGCTTCTGCTGCTGCTTTGTCAGCTTCGGCTTTAGCGGCCGCTTCTTCTTCAGCTTTCTTGATCGCTTCGTGATCAATGATAGGTGATTTCTTTGATAGTGGGTTAATTTTCTTTGCATCCAACACGCCTTCTGATACCAGAATATTGTGCATAGTAACCGATGGCTGTACACCATTAGCTAACCATTCTTTGGCTTTATCTTTATCCAAAATAATAGTGCTTAGTTTTGGATTGTATGAGCCAATCCGGTCGACATGCTTGTCGCTATTAACACCCGTTCGTTTGTCGGTTACGACAATACGGTAGGCAGGGTCGTTCTTTCGACCAACTCGTTGTAAACGCATCATTAACATAGTGCGCGAATCTTACCAGAAGTTAGTAATATTGCAATAGATAGATAGGTGGTGGGGTTCCGGTAGCGGGCGGGCTTTGCAACAGGCTCGGATGTCCACCGACTTTTCCTGGCACTACGTCCCCGCCGACGTTGCAAAGCCCGCCCTCTGCCTCCACTTCTTTTGTCGGTGGATTGTAAGCCTGATGCGCTTCTACAGAGGCCCTGCTGCCTGAGCTCTGGTGCGTCCGCGGGGATGGAGTGCCTGTAGCAAGTCCGTGAACATCCAAGTGTGCACTAGAGCTCAGGCTGCAGGGTCGGCACAGAGCTGGTATACTGCATCGCATATGACCAAAACTATAGAAGGACAAATTCTTGTCCGTGGAAAAGGAACTGGCTTTGTTAAGCATGAAGACTACGCTGAAGATATTATTGTCAATAAAGAAGATCTCGGATTTGCCCTTGATGGCGACGTGGTTGAAATCGAACTCAAACCAGCCGTACTTGGTCGACGTCAAGACGCAAAAGTTACCAAAGTCACCCACGTCGCACACCGCGAACTGATTGGTGTCGTTACGGAAAAAGAGGTTGGCGGGAAAAACCTGCGCTACTTGTCACCTGACAACAACCGGATTCACATTCGTCCCTTGTTGCCTAACGCGACGGCTAACGATTTAGAAATGAAAGTGGTGGTCGAAATCGAAAGCTGGACTAGTCCGCACACCGACCCAATTGCGAAAATCGTAGAAGTATTGGGCCACGCTGGAGACCACGAGACCGAAATGCAAGCCATAATTCGCTCTGGCGGGTTTACCACAAACTTCCCTCCCTCAGTCCAGGAAGCGGCTCAGGATCTGTACGATCGACAAGACCAGATTTTTGCTGAGGCTCTGCAGGACCCAAAACGACGCGATGTGCGCGGGATCACTACCATGACCATCGACCCGCACGATGCCAAAGACTTCGATGATGCGCTTTCGGTTGAGACGCTTCCTAATGGAAATACGTCAATCGGAATCCACATTGCTGATGTGTCGCATTATGTCACTGAAGGTGATGCGCTTGATCTGGAGGCTCGCGAACGTGGCACATCAGTCTACCTAGTAGACCGAGTGATCCCCATGCTCCCAGAAATTCTTTCTAATGACCTCTGCTCACTACGCCCAGATGAAGACCGACTCGCCTTTTCAGCTATCTTTGAACTCTCTCCAGAGGCAGAGGTGGTTGACGCCTGGTACGGACAGACTGTCATTCACTCGGACAAGCGCTTTAGCTACCAAGACGCCCAGCAAATTCTTGATGCTGGCGCTGGAGAATACTACGACGAGCTGAATACCATGATGACGCTCGGTCGCAAACTGCGCAAAAAACGCTATGCTGCCGGAGCGGTTGTCTTTGAACAACCAGAGGTGAAGTTTGAACTCGATGAGCGAGGCGCCCCAATCCGGGCTTATAAAAAAGACCGCATCGAGACCATGATGATGATTGAAGATTTCATGCTCCTGGCTAACCGACAAGTCCCGACCTCGATCGATAAAAAAGCCAAGGAAGCTGACACTGATTTGACGTTTATCTACCGAGTTCACGATAATCCAAACGTAGATCGAATCGAAGAACTCGGAATTTTTGTCCGCGCCTTGGGGTATGAATTCGAGACTAATGACGGTGTCGTCAGTGCTAAAGCAATCAACCAACTGATGGCCGCTGTCGAAGGGAAACCAGAAGAGAATCTCATCAGCACCGCAGCCATCAGAACTATGGCCAAGGCGGTATACACGACAAAAAACATCGGTCACTTTGGACTTGCCTTTAAGTTCTACACCCAGTTTACCTCACCAATCCGTCGGTATCCCGACCTCCTGGCCCACCGCCTCTTGCGCAAGCACCTTGATGGTACCCAGGTCGGACCAAAAGAAAGTAGCAAGCTCGAACAAATTTGTACCCAGTGCTCCTTCCGCGAAATGGAAGCCGTTACCGCCGAGCGCGACTCGATTAAGTTCAAGCAAGTCGAATACATGATGAACAAAATTGGCGAAGAATTCACCGGTGTCATCAGTGGTGTCGCCGACTGGGGTATCTACGTCCAAGAAGAAGACACCTTGGCAGACGGAATGATCAAACTATCCAGTATCAAGGGTGACTACTTTGAACACGAAGCGGGTAAGTACCGAATTAAGGGTAAGCAAACCGGCAAGATCTACCGACTCGGAGACGAAGTGCGAGTAAAATTAATCCGAGCCGACAAAGATGACCGGCAACTGGATTTTGAGCTTGTGCAGTAGGTATTTCTGTTTCCATTAAGCTAATGTTTAGGGTTGATGTGGTGCATGTACATACATCAGAACGTAACCCGCAAAGACCCCAAAAGATACGTGTCTTTGTATAAAGAAAAATTATGTAACATGTAAACCGGACATCAGGTGCCGGCTTACATGTTACCCATCACTACTTAGCATTTACTGAAGCTTCATCAAACTTCACTGACAACACTTTTGAGACTCCGTCTCCACCCATAGTTATTCCGTAGAGTATCCCAGCTCGGCTCATCGTCTCGCGGTTGTGAGTAATCAACACTAGCTGTGACTTTTGCGCCAAGGCTTCGATCATATCTCCGTACCGGCGACTGTTTGCTTCATCGAGCGCAGCATCGGTTTCGTCCAGGATAATAAATGGCGGTGGATTGACCTGACTCATAGCAAAGATCAATGCAATGGATGTTAGCGCCCGCTCTCCCCCAGAAAGCATCTGCAGTCCTTTGACTCGTTTGTTTGGCAGCGAGACCTTCAGTTCAACCCCCTCTTCTTTATGTTCAGACTCTGCTTCATCATCACTGGAAGTCTTAAGTTTGACTCGCTCTAACACTGCTTCTCCTCCACCAAACATCAACGCAAAAAAACGATTGAATTCCGTGCTGATTTTATCAATCCCAGCGACAAACTGCTCTTGTAGCTGCGCATCCATATCACTAATCAAGGATTCTAGATTGTGTACGGATGATCGCAAATCTTCTAATTCTTTGGCTAAAAAGGCGTCGCGCTCTTGGGCGTCCTTATATTCCTTAAGCAAATCATCGGTGGCGCCGACTCCGAGTTCTTCAAGGCGAATTTTCAATTTTTCGAGTGCACGTTGACGTTCACGTTGAGCTGACCGATCTTCCTCTAAAATCTGTGTGTCGCTAACACCCTGCCCTTGGGCGTCTTGAACTGTGTACGTAAAGTATTCCATCGCACCACGACCAATGAGCGTCACAGCCTCTTGTAACTCGTTTTTAAAATCAACCCGATCGCGTTCGAGCACCTGCAACTCGGTATCGATCGTAGCCAGTGTCTGACGCAATTCTCGCTCTTGGCCAAGCGCTTCAAAGAGCATTCGTTCAGCGTCATGGTTTTGAGCTGACTCCGCGGCGAGTGCCTCTTGAGCAGCTTCGAGTGTCTTGGCGGCGGTGTGTTCTGCTTGAGTTGCCTGTTCAACGAGGGTTTCCGCGCCAGAGAGTTCTTTTTGTAGCTTTTGCAACTCAGCCTCATCCGCGTCCGATACATCAGTAGTGACGACTTCCTGTCGATCTATAAACTGGGTGAGTTGCTGCAGCACGTCGCGTAGCGTCTGCTGTATCATATCAGCACCACCACTACTCAATGCCTTTTGGGCGTCATCATTGATGCGATCGATCAGTGATTCTAACTTACTGCGATCAATCAGAGCCGGAAGCGTGTGTTGTTTGTTTGCTTCCGCCTCAATGCGTTTGGATAAGAGTGAAATTTGACCCTCTAGGGTACTCAGTGCTCGCTCTACCTGCAGCCGTTCGCTTCGCGCTGCCTGTAGTGCCTGATCAGCTGCGTCACGATCCGTGGTGTCTTGTTCATCGGCGGCTGACGCAAGTTTATCTTTGAGTCGCTTGATAGTCTCGAAGGTCTCCTCTAGCGTGGCCGCTGGGGTTTGCCTGTCTTTGGTGAGTGTATCGCTACGCAGCGCTACGTACACGTCTTCTCGTTTGAGGTACTCGGCATAAGCGGTCTTGAGTTCTGCCTGTACGGCCAGCGATCGCTCTGCCTGGTCAACCTGCTTTTTTAAATATTTTAAATGAGGTGCTGCTTCGCGGCGGAGTGACTCTACCTGCGTGATATTCTCTTGCGTTTTATGCAGCTTGCGGGCGGCTTCTTGCTTTTTGATTTGATACACCTTGAGACCAAGCGCATCTTCGATCATTTCGCGACGCTCTTTCGCGCCGGCCGTGATCACGCGGTCTGCTTCCCCTTGAGAGATGATATGATGCCCAGTTGATCCGATATGCGCACTAGCCAACAATTCGTGCACATCCTTGAGTCGCACTACCGAGCCATTGATCTTATATTCATTTTGACCATCACGGTATACCACGCGTTCGACTTTAATTTCGTCAAAATCAAGCGTAAAAGCTCGTGAGCTGTTATCAAACAACACCTCAACACTAGCCCGATTACCTCGCGCCGATGCATCAGACCCACCCCAGATCAAATCCTCGCCACGCTTGCCGCGCAGTGACTTGACTGACTGTTCGCCCAGTACAAATCGAAATGACTCTGCGACATTACTCTTACCTGAACCATTAGGCCCGACAATAGCGGTAATCGGGGTCGAGAATTCAAGCTCGCTTTTTTTTGCAAAGGACTTAAATCCATTGATTGTTAGTTCTTTTAAATACATGTCTACCAGCGTTCAGCACCAAATGAATAGAGTGCGTATGTATTTTCGGATCCTGGAGCAGTACCTGCAGGACAAGCTGCGTTACCACTTGGACCTGGGCAGCGAGCAAAATTTTGATTATAGGAAGTAATAAAATTTCTTTCGACAGAATTTTTTACGAGAATCTTGTACTTACTGCCATCAGATCGGTAATAAAAACCCTTGCCAGTTTCCGATTCTGAAGTGGGGTCTGATGGTAATTCGGCTATGAATTCTGGTGTTAACCCATCAATCCAATCGCTGCAGGAGGTATAGTTGCCCGGAGCGGCTGGACCCGGTCCTGCAAAGTGTGAATCAGCCGCACCACAACCACTGTCTGGATAACTACCATTCTGGGCTTTGTACAACTCGATTGCGAGCTGCAGTTGTTTGAGGTCGGATTGCCGCACCTGATCTCTTGAGTTTTCTCTGGCTGCGTTAAAACTAACGTAAAGCACCGACGTCAAAATACTAATGATGGTGATCACTACCATTATTTCAATCAGGGTAAAGCCAGCGCGATTTAGGGTGTTACTCATACTAGTATATTACCACTTACCCAGCACCTCTTTTTATAAGTTATCCCGCTTGTTTTATGGTATTGCGCAGATGATGTCTTCGGTATCTTGTTCAATTTCTGCAGGGGTACTATCTATAGACGGTGCGTCAATACCTCCCCATACAGCGTACGATGACTCGAATTGAGCATTGCCAGTCTGACAATGAGATATTGTAGTAGCACAACCATCCCCGCAACTTTTGAACGGATGGTTGTCCGTTACAGTTTCTGATTCCACAGTGTTTTTAACCATGAACTTATATACAGAACCATCAGCATTTGTTGTATACACGTACCCTTCATTACCATTTACTTTTTTCGGATCGGTCGGTAGATTGACCATAAATTCGGCAAAGGGCCGATCGTCAGCTGGATCAGCGTTACCGACACTTCCTAAAATATACGGTTCACCTGGAGTGCCGCACGCGTCACTTGAACCAGCCTGGCCTGACCATGTTTCGGCCAGATTACACCCTTCGGGATACCGACCATACCTATTTTCGTACAGCTCGAGTGCGGTTTGCACGTCACGTAAATCAGCTTGTCGCTGTGTGTCGCGTGACTGTTTACCAGCTGGGCCAGCACCGACAAACACTACCGTAGCCAGGATACCTATAATGGCTATCACAACCATCAGTTCAATTAGAGTAAATCCCCGTATTGCTTTGTTCATTACCAATTATTCTAGCATGCTAGGTGTCGATCCAACCCTTTGCTGCCAACGCTTTGACAGCAGCTGCTTGTTCAGCTTCTTGCTTTGACCGCCCAACACCGTCGGCGATCTTTTGTTTTTTGAGAAAAACCCCTACGGTAAACACGCGATCATGATCTGGTCCTTCTTGCGCGATAGTTTCGTAGATTGGTGTGACATTCTCGTGCTCTTGAGCGAGTTCTTGAAATCGGCTTTTGCCGTCTTGCCACAACCGACCTTTTACAATTCTTTCTGTTTTAGGAAATAAATTAGCTGCAATGAACTCTGCTGCTACTTCGTAGCCCTGATCCATATACAGCGCACCAATGCACGCCTCAAAGGTGTTGGCTAAAATGTACTGACGAGCCCGTCCGATGTCTTTGGCTTCACCTTTGGACATCATCAAAAACTCATTAACCCCCAGTTGTTCTGACGCAGCCGAGAGCGAGGCGGTGTTTACCAACGCTGCTCGTACCGCAGTCAGTTCCCCTTCTGGCTTTTCTGGGTATTTCTTATACAAGAAATCTGTGACCACCAGCTCCAGCACAGCATCACCAAGAAACTCGAGGCGTTCATTGTGATCCCAGGTCACTTCTTTGTGTTCATTAAGGTAGGACCGGTGCGTCACTGCTGAGCGCAACAAATCAAGGTCAACAAAAGTTGCACCGATGATTGATTGTAATTTATCTAAATCAGTATTTGGTTCGTAATCTGCCATATCTATCTGTGTTGTTATAGTTAGAAGATAGTACTATTTACTGCTTCGGCCGACAAGCATGGTGATGGCTTTGGTCACAATTGGTAGAATATCTTCGTAGAAATTGAGTTCAAGGATCTCTGCGACCTTAAACCATTTAGCATCATCCAACCCACCTTTTTGCTCTAGCACTAGATCTGTATACGGAGCTGACGCGAGGTAGTAGTGTACCTGCTTACGCACCTTACCTAGTTCTGGATTACTAGCGACGTATTCGTTATTACCTAATTCAGCTTCAATGGTAATATCAAGACCAACCTCTTCCTTAAGCTCTCGAGCCGCACCCTCTTCGACTGTCTCGTTGTCTTCAATCTTTCCTTTACTAAGTGTCCAATGACCAAAAATGTCATGTACCAAGGCCAGATACATTTGTCCTTCATGCTCGGCGTACACCACTGCCCCAGCCAGGCGCTGGATAGGCATTTCTTCATATGGCACCTGTTTTTTGCGTTTATTTCCCTGATCATCTTTACCTGGTTCACCGATTTCTTTGTAGACAGCCCCCAGCACACCGTTTACAAACCGGCTGCTATTATCGCCCCCAAACTGCTTGGCCAGCTCGATTGCCTCATTAATCGCCACTTTAGCTGGTACTTCTGAACGATCAGAAAACAAAAGTTCGTAGAGACCGAGCCGTAATATGTTGCGGTCTACCGGTGAGATTCGGTCGATTGGCCATTCTGGCGCAGCTTTCTCGATCACTAAGTCGATTTCGGTCTGTTTGGCCATAACACCGTCTAACAACTTCTCCATGAATGGAGTGTCGGTTTTGTTTGGTGCGAATTCTGTGACGTTGCGTTCGAGTACTTCGTGAACGGCTTTTTTCTCTAATCCATTAAGGTCCCACTCAAAAAGTGATTGGAGAACAATACTACGGGATAAATGTCGATTTGCCATACTACGAAATGTACTAAACTATTACTGTCTATACTCTACCAGAGTGTGCGTGACAAAACACCGCTGCAAGCGGTGTTTTGGGGATTAAGCAGACTGCTCTTTTCGTGGAGTTGCTCCTTTACTTTTAGCCATCTCAGGAGCATCTACAACAGCAGACTTACCAGCCTTGACGTTTTCTGGTGGGACGTCTGATCCTTCTCCAGGAATAGCATTTGCACTATCCTCTGCCGCTTCATCAGCTTGCTGTCCTTTGATTGCTTCTTTTTTAGCGGTCATTCGGGCTGCTCGTGCTTCATTTTTTGCTTTCATATCGATCACGAGTCGACCTTTGTAAAAGCCACACTCTTGACACATGTGGTGTGGGCGGTGGTGTGATTCGCAGTTACTACACACAGCTAATGTCGGCGCTTTAAGCGCGTGATGAGATCGACGATTGGCGGTGTGTGACCGCGTGTGACGCATTCGGATTACCATAGATATTTGTATTAGTGGCCAGAACTATAGCAGATGAAGGATATTTTGCAAGCAATCAAGGATGAGTAGACGTAACAAGGGCCAGCTAGTCGTCGACGACGACTGCTGGCCCTACGGTCATACTGACCAAACTGATGTACTTAGCTCGTGAGCCAAGGTCTGTGTTCGAACCCCAGACCTAAGCTGCTTTTTGCATAAACCGTCAAAGATACTCGTCGGCGGCAGCGAAAATTTCGCTTGGCGTCGGATTTTCAAGGCCTACCATTTGTGCAAACGTAGCTATCAAAATTCCGTCTACGACTTCTCCTGCGACGTACATCCTCGGCACATTGGGACCGAAGATCGCATCATCGAGATTCCTAGCATCGCATACGGCGACAGCGATCATTGTTTCAACAACTGCTTGCGTTATTTCAGGTAGCGGATTCACTTTATGTTGCTTCGCACCACCTGCTTCACATCCCTCTTCTTGACTCATTCTCATTCCTTACTAAGTTTCTTTAGCGATAGAGTACTTTGGTCTACCTACAAGAGAAGGTAGACCAATATTCTACAACAACTTAATGTTCTTGCAATAGCTGCGGCGGTGGATTGGTGAAAAGCCGTGTTGTGCGATCGCTTCACGGTGGGCTTTGGTGCCGTAACCTTTATGCTGTGCCAGGCCGTACATGGGATACTTTTTGTCTTGGTCAGTCATGTACCGGTCGCGTGTCACCTTGGCCATAATTGACGCGAGGCCAATTACCAGCTCTTTATCGTCACCTTTGATAATAGTTTCTTGTGTATATTCCCCCGGCGCATGCAGTGACCCGTCGAGCTTGATACAAGTATGTTGCGGATCACACTCAAGATCACTAATCCCCGCTGCAATCGCCCGCCTGATAGCTGGCGCGATGCCTTTACTGTCAATCGAAGCAGCCGAGACAGATTTCACGACGTACGACAGGCGCTTTTGCACATACAGTTCAAGTACTCGTTTGTATATATGGTCGCGCTTTTTCTCGCTGATTTTTTTAGAATCCGTGACTCCAGGTAACAGTTCCCAATCAAACTCAACCGGCACCATCACTAACCCCACCGTAACCGGCCCCGCCAACGGCCCCCGCCCAGCTTCATCCACGCCCACAATCCATTTACTTTTCATCAAAAAACAGTAGCATATCAATTAGACTACAGCACCCAAAAAAACCTGGTGCTTTTGCTCAGAACCGCGCGCTTCGTCAATAGCAACGAATAACATGCGAGTGCTATACTACCCCCATGTCAGAACCGTCCACCCCACCTACAGCCAAAGCGGAGTTTGTGCACCTGCACACTCACTCCATGTATTCACTTTTAAACGCCGTACCTCGCCCCAAAGAACTAGCGGCCGCTGCGGCCGCCGACGGTCAAAGCGCCATGGCCATTACCGATGCTGGAGCAATGTACGGGGTGATTGATTTCTACCAAGCGTGCCATAACGAAGGGATCAAGCCGATCCTCGGCCTTGATGCCTTCCTCTCCCCGCGCACCCGCTTTGATAAAGAAAACCCAACCGACCGTCCGCGATCAAGACTGGTTCTACTAGCAAAAACCTTTAAGGGCTACCAAAATTTGATTGAACTGGTGACCAAATCAAACACCGAGGGCTTTTATTATAAGCCCCGCATCGACGACGAACTGCTTGAACAGAACAAAGAAGACTTAATCTGCATCATTCCGTCGTTTGCGGGTGAGGTTGCCCAAGCGCTCAAGGACAGGCTGCCCGAGCGAGCAGCTGAGCGGCTTGATTGGTACAAACGGACCTTTGGTACCGACTGTTATCTCGAAATCTCTCATCATCCGGAAATATTTGGTCACCAAGAAAATCAAGAGAAGATCAAAGAACTAGCCACTGCAACCAACACGCCGCTGGTTGCCGCCCACGACATTTACTACATGAAGCCTGAAGATCATCTGGCTCGTGAGACCATGATCAAAATCCAGAGTGGCGGTGTGGTTGATACTGCATCGAACCACGACGGAGCAGAAAACTTTGCCTTCACCACCCAAGCTCAAATGAAAGAGTGGTTTGCTGATACACCAGCGGCGCTCCACAACACCGTCAAAATCGCTGAGCAGTGCAACGTAGAAATTACCCTCGGTATGGAAGCTTGGGTATTTCCCGATTTTATTATCGACAGTGGGCGTGAACCAGATGACGAACTGTGCGTTACCGCTTACGAAGGTGTCACTTGGCGTGGTCTTGATCCCGAAGATAATGAAGTTAAAACTCGACTAGACTACGAATTAGACGTGATTAAAATGAAGGGGTACGCTAAGTACTTTTTGGTGGTAGGTGATTTGCTGCGCGAAGCACGCGAACGCGGTATTCTGACGACCATCCGGGGATCGGTGGCTGGGTCATTCACTACCTACGTGCTGGGGATTACGAACGTGAACCCGCTGGAGTATAAGCTACCCTTTGAACGATTTCTAAACCCCGAGCGCCCGTCAGCGCCTGACATCGACATGGACTTTGCTGATAATCGCCGGGACGAAATCATTGAATACGCTAAGCAAAAATACGGTGAAGATAAAGTAGCGCAAATCGGTACCTTTGGAACCATGATGGCCAAAGCGGCCGTGCGCGATGTAGCGCGCGCCCTTGGCCATAGTTACAGTACTGGTGACCGCATTTCAAAATTAATCCCACTGGGGGCACAAGGTTTCCCGATGACTATTGACCGAGCGATGCAGGAAGAAAAAGAGCTGGCACAATTGTACAAAAAAGATGCGGAGTCACGCGAAGTTATCGATTTGGCCAAACAAATAGAAGGACGAGTTCGTCACATCGGAGTGCACGCTGCGGGGGTGGTGATCTCACCAGTACCGCTTAATCAATACGTCCCGATTCAACCCGACTCGAAAACCGGTAAATTTGTCACCCAGTACGAAATGCATAGCGTGGGTGAAGATGGGGTGGGGTTGCTCAAATTCGACTTTCTGGGGATTAAAAACCTCGCGATTTTGGCAGATGCCGTGAAGCGGGTGAAGAAAATTCGCGATATTGATATTGATATCGAAAATATTCCCCTCGATGACCCGCTCACCTTCGAGATGCTAGCTCGTGGCGAGACCATGGGGCTGTTCCAATTAAACGGTACTGGAATGACGTCATTTTTGAAACAACTTAAGCCGACCACCATCCACGACATCAACGCGATGGTGGCACTCTATCGACCCGGACCGATGGAAATGATTCCGCAATATATTGAACGTAAACATAACCCTGCGCTGGTTAGCTATCTCGATCCCCGCCTCGAGGATATTTTGGACCGATCTTACGGGGTGATCACCTACCAGGACGACGTAATGATGACCTCTATCAAACTGGCTGGCTATAGTTGGCTCGAGGCCGACAAACTGCGTAAAGCCATGGGAAAAAAGATTCCCGAAGTCATGGCGGCTGAAAAAGACAAGCTATTCCAGGGCTTGATCGATAATGGCATGACGCCGCAAAAAGCCGAGCAATTGTGGACGTTGATCGAGCCTTTTGCGGCGTATGGATTCAACAAAGCCCACGCTGCTTCGTACGGGCGGGTTGCCTACCAAACTGCCTACATGAAGGCCAACTTCCCCGTCGAATACATGTCAGCGGTGCTCACGGCCGACTCGGGCGACACCGAACGTATTTACGCCACGATCCATGAGTGTGAACGCATGGGAATTGATGTGTTACCACCAGACATCAATGAATCTTTTGCGGATTTTTCGGTAGTACCTGGTACACAAACTATCAGATTTGGACTAACTACAATCAAAAACTTTGGTGGTGGTATTGCTGAATTTATTATCAATGAACGCAAAGCCAATGGTCACTTTGCATCTGTACAAGATTTTCTGACTCGAATCCACGATCGAGGATTAAATAAGAAATCCATGGAGGCGCTCATCTGCACCGGTGCCTTTGATCAGTTTGAGCAGCGCAGTCACCTATATGGCAATCTCGAAGTCATGCTGTCATACAACAAAGAACAAGTCGCTGGAAAAGAAGCCAACCAAGACTCACTCTTTGGTGGTATGGAAGAAGTTGGTGGCCTGACCCTCTACCCCACTGACGAAATCTCAAAGGAACAAAAATTAATCTGGGAAAAGGAGTTGCTTGGGGTCTACGTGTCTGGCCATCCGCTCGATCAGTTCGAAGATGAACTCAAAAAACGATCACCCCTATCGACCATCAAAGCCGACGGCCGCCAAGGCATCCCGGTAGTTACCGCCGGCATGATCGAAACGGTGCGCGAGTTGATTACCAAAAAAGGCGACAAAATGGCTTTTGTACAACTAGTAACCAAAGACGAACAAATGGAACTGGTCACCTTCCCCGAGTGCTTCGCAACCCACCGCGAGATGCTGGTGCCAGGCACCTGCGTCGCGATCAAAGGCAAGCTCAACATCCGCAACGACGAACCGAGTATTTTGGTAGACCGGATGAAGCGGTTGGGAGAAGTGCCTATTGCCACAAATAGTGATTCAGCGTAACTTTTTATAAATGTCTTTGCGATGATTTATGTCAAGGCAGTAAATATACGTATCGCGCGTCTCAAACAAAATCCGATACTCACGACCGACCCGACAAGAGTGTCTCGTGGGTTTGCCTTGCATTTTTTTGGCATGTAAGTACAGATGTTCTTGGTCTACTTGCAATAGAACGACCTGTGACTCGGCTTTAATTTTGACGGCCTTTGGCAATCGGTCAAAATGTTTTAGAAAATCTTTGGAAAACTAATCTGCATCTGCATATTGAGCAGCGAGTTTAGATAGACTGCCCGGGCCAGCATAGGTTGCAACTGGTGATTCTTTAGAAATACGTTTTAATTCTTTCTTGAGTTCATCTGACAACTCGTCTTCATACGGGACATCAGCCAAAACCTCAGCTTTCACTGCTGCTAGTTCTTTCTCAATCTTATCCAATTTTTTTAACGCTTGTGCTGTGGGATCCATTCCACAATCTATTAGGACACTCAGTTAAAAGTTAAACTGAGAACATGAAAGGAGATTTAGCAAAAGCGGAACGTTTAGAACTAGCGATTTTGAAAGCAAGACAATACTCACTGCGCAGA
>Ga0306906_1000188_pt1 | contig 29063 bp, 22 predicted proteins | sample AntRauTorcE11897_FD_190405 | JGI IMG/M metagenome (GOLD analysis project Ga0306906, IMG submission 190405) | Saline lake microbial communities from Rauer Islands, Antarctica - Metagenome Torckler E11 #897 (v2) (version 2) | ecosystem: Environmental > Aquatic > Non-marine Saline and Alkaline >...
GCTTCAATTTCTTGCTCTGTGAATAATTTCTTACTCATTATTTATCACCTCTCTTTTAAGTATACAAAAAGAACCTAAGAATATATACTCTTTTTATGAGTGTCTATTTCTTAGGTTCCATTTTATTATTAAAGTGCTTCCTTTTTCAAATTAAATTTCAGCCATATGACTTTAAAACATCTTCAATGTAAAGTATCATTAAATTAGATATCAAAGGAGGTTTTACGCATGTATTTAATTGACAGTGCCAATGTTTCAACCATCAAGAAATTCTGTGAGACGTACGGCATCAAGGGCGTGACCACCAATCCCACCCTGATGGCCAAGGAAAACAGAACCGACTTTTTCCACCATCTAAGAGAAATTACACACATCGTACATCCCTACACCCTTTATGTGCAAGTGAACGGTGAAAGTACTGAGGAAATGATTGAAGAAACAGAACTTTATCTGAATCACATTAACCCACCCTTTTCAGTGAAAATCCCCGCCACAAGTGCTGGCTTCAAAGCCATGAAGGCATTGAAGGACAGAGTCCCCATCACCGCAACAGGCATTGTAGACTTCCATCAGGGCATGATGGCGATTGAAAGCGGAGCGACTGCACTTGCAGTATACGTAAGCAGAATGCTTTCAAGCGGACTCGCACCTTATGAACTTATTGACAGCTTGAGGTTAGTCAGTGAAAGGGAAGAAAGAAGCGCACTCATCATTGCGGCGTCTTTCAAATCGACCGATCAAATAAAAATGGCGCTTGAATTCGGGGCTCATGAAGTGACTGTCACACCGAAACTGCTCGAGACCATGTTTTTGCATCCCCTCACTGAACAAAGTGTCAAAGAATTTTCTAAATCTTTTAAGGAGCGTTACAACACCCCACAAATCAAATCAGGAAATTAGCGTAAAAAAACTGAGCGGGAATCCGCTCAGTTTTTTTTAGTCAATTGTGTGCAGTTTTTTGAAGTCATCGACGTTCGCTTTGACTTGTTCGGCTTCATCAAGCGTAAGGACTGTCTCAGTAAGGTCTTTTAAATCGTTTTTATCAACGAGACTTAGGGCTTCTCTAAGTGGGAGAATGCTGCCGGGGCTCATGGATAGTTCGTCCATGCCCATGCCTGCTAAGATGAGGGCGGCATCTAAATTGCCGGCCATTTCACCGCATACCCCGATTTCCGTAGCTTCTTTGTGGGCTTCATCAAGTGTATGTTTCATAAGACGCAGCAATGTCGGATCAAAGGGTTCATAGAGATAAGAGACGGCTTCATTCATTCTGTCGGCTGCATACGTATACTGAATGAGGTCGTTGGTTCCTATTGAGAAGAAATCCACTTCCTTGGCTAGACTTCTCGCGTTAAGCGCGGCTGCAGGGATTTCAATCATGATACCGACCAAAACGTTACTCTGATAGGCTTTGCCCTCGTTCTTAAGATCCGCTTTTACTTCTGCAAGAACGTTCTTGGCTTTCATGAGTTCGTCTTTCCTAGCGATCATTGGAAACATGATGCGAACTTCTTTTTGATCTTTGGCTGCAATCAACAACGCTCTTAGCTGAGTCTTGAAGAGTTCAATCTCATCAAGGGTGAGACGAATGGCGCGTTTTCCGAGGAACGGGTTAAGTTCTTTATCTTGTTTCAAGTAAGGAAGGGATTTGTCGCCACCGATATCAAGGGTCCTCACAATCACAGGCGTGAAGGCTTTGAATACCGCTTCATACGCTTTGATTTGATCGTCTTCATTTGGCATGGTGTCACTGTTCATGAAGAGGAATTCGGTTCTGTATAACCCAACGCCTTCGGCGCCTCCTTCCTTTGCAAAGGGAATGTCTTTGTCGCTGCCGACATTCGCAAAAAGGGGAAGGGAGAATCCGTCTTTTGTTTTGGTTTCCTTGTCTTTGTAGGCTTTTAAGCGGTTTAAGGTTTTTTCCTGTTCTTCAACACGCTTTTTCGCTTTGTTTAAAGTCTTTTGATCGGGATTGATGACAATATCGCCGTCAGTTGCATTCAAATAGACCGTAGAACCGTCTTCTAGGTCTTTAAGAGCGTCTTTGACGCCTACCATTGCGGGAAGGGATAACGCTCTAGCCATAATGGCGGTATGAGATGTTTGACCACCGACTTCGGTGATGAATCCTTTGACGTACTCAAGATCAAGGCCTGCCGTGTCACTCGGAGCGAGATCATGGGCTACGATGATGGAATCTTCACTAAGTGCGGACAAATCTTTGTACTCTATGCCTTTAAGCAATGCAATCACGCGGTATTGAATGTCTTTGATGTCTGCGGCTCTGCCTTTGAAGTATTCATCATCCATGTTCTCAAAAATGGTGATGAACTGATCGGTTACTTCCTTGTAGGCGTAGGCAGGGTCTACTTTGTCATTTTCAATCATGGCCTTGACTTGGCTATTGATCTCGGGGTCACTGACCATTTGTTGATGTGCTTCAAAGATTTCCGCGTGGTCTTCGCCCATTGATTCAAGAGCGTTCTTTCTGACTTGATCCAAATCGTTATAAGCGTCTTCAAGTGCTTTGTGAAGAGCTTTCAAGCAGGGTTTTGGGTTATTGCACGCCTTTTTCTCAACAGAGATGTCTGGTTTTACATACCGTACGATTTTACCTACAGCATGGCCTTCTGATGCGCTTTTGCCTTTTAACATGGATAGCCTCCTATGGTTTATTTATTAGTATTATAGCATTATTCACTCTATCAGTGAAACGAAAGTATAATTTGTTATAATGAAGGTGGAGGGATATTTATGCAAACTGTATTTGTTACCACCGATATTCACGGACACTCAGAGGTATTGCAAGAAACACTTGAAGAATCGGGCTTCAACCCAAAAAACCCTGAGCATCATTTGCTTATCCTTGGGGATCTATTTGATAGAGGTAGTGAATCCTTTGAGGTCTATTATTACTTGAAAAACTTGTATGATCAAGGTAAAGCCAGTGTGATTTTAGGCAATCACGATTTGTTCATGCTGGAATTTCTAGAGGGGGATGATCAAAAAACGGCGTTTAACATGGCACATAACGGATTTGACAAAACCCTTGAGAGTTTTAGCGGCAAGGTTATTAACAAACAAACAAGTGACTTTGACACAATAAGAGACAAAGTCAATGAGCGTGCCCCTAAACTTTATGAGTTCTTAAGTGGGTTGCCACTATATATTGAGCATGAAAACTACATATTCACCCACGGCGGTATTGATTTTTCCAATCCAGAGTGGAGACAAACCCCAAAAGAGATATTCGTATGGAATTACCAAGACCAACTTCCCAAGCCAAAAGACAAAGAAGTGGTAGTTGGGCATGATAGAACTGCACTTATTCGGATGCGTAAAAAGCGAGCCCATGAATTAAACGCCCTTAATGAGACGTTGTTTAAACCCATTCATGAAAACAATGTTTACTATATTGACAGTTTCGTTGAATTTTCTAAAAGACTTAATGTTTTGGTGTTTTATCTTGAGCGTCCCCTTCCGTAGTCTGGGGCGCTTTTTCTATGGTTATAACTTCATTTCTATTGCGCCCTTTAGCTTTATAAAGGGCTCTATCTACCGCAAAATACGTTTCTTTGAAGGGAGAGGAAAGTGTGTGAAAAAGCGGGGCGACTCCGGCGGACACGGTGATGCTTAATTTCAAAGTGCCTTTTAAGAATACGTGTGTTTCTATGGCTTTACGTAAACGTTCACCAAGAATGGTCGCGCCTTTTATGGGGGTATGAGAGAGCAGTAACATGAACTCATCACCGCCAAAACGGGCGACAGTATCGGAATCACGTACGTTGTTTTTCAGTACGTCAGAAAGCTCAATCAAAAGTTGGTCCCCAACTTCATGCCCATACGTGTCATTGACCTGTTTGAAGTGATCGATGTCTAGAAGCATGACACTAGCGTTGAGATTATAGCGTCTTGAAATGGCAATTTCGTAATCGACCTGGGTTTTTAAGTACCGTCGGTTTGGCAAATGGGTAAGGGGGTCGAGGGTTGATAACTCTGCGAGTTTTCGTTTGGTGTTTTTAAGCGTCATTTTGTAAATTAGACCATAGACTTTTTGTTCATAAGAATATTTGGATACAAGAAGGACCCCAATAAATACCGCCCCACCGTTGATCAAGTGAGTGAGAAGAATGTCGCTGTCTTCTTGGAAGGTAAAAATGCCGAACAAGAAGAGTGCAAATGGCAGTGAAAAAAGCGGTATATGCCAGTAAGGCCGGGTGAATAAAAGCAGCCCCACAATCAGCAAATGCACTGTGAAAAGGGTAATGTGGCCGGTGGTGATCTGATCGAATACGCTGATGGTAGCACTTATAACAAGCACGGTCCCGACGCTAAGGTAAGGCACGGTTCTAAACTTTTCGTGGGACCCCAAGTCTTTAGTGAAATAGAAAAAAAGACCAAACCCAAGTGTTGTCAAAGCCAGCATCAAATGCAACAGATAGCTGATAAGTACGAGGTCATAAGCATCCCCTGAGGCATCAATCAATTTGACCCTTTCTACATAAAACAAAAATACGGCTTCAACCATGAAGAATGCGGCATAGATACCTATCAGCCTTTTTGTGTTAATGCGGTATAAAAGCCGTTCAATGAACGTATGTCTAGAATCAGTCATTTTTGACTTCTCTCAAAGCCTTGATGCGCTGATCCATGGGTGGATGAGAATAATGGAGTTTTACATAAAGCGGATGAGGGGTGAGATTGGAAAAGTTCTTACGCGCAAGAATCTTGAGAGCTGCTTCCATTTCACTTACCCCTACAGCTCGGACGGCGAACGCGTCTGCCTTAAACTCCCATTGACGGCTTTTTTGGTTGGTAAAAATACTAAATAGAAGCATCAAAGGCTTCACTACGATGAAGAATAGCACAATGCCAAAGCCAAGCGTAACGCCATCAAGATCAAACGCACTGTAGATCACTTCGACGTTGATAAATACATAAAAGAGTACAAGTAAACCTAGAAGCATTACTGCGGTAGAAATGACGTTTTTAAGGATATCTTTGTGTTTTGCATGACCAATCTCATGAGCCAACACCCCGAGGATTTGTTCGTCGCTCATGGCCTTTAGTAAAGTGTCATACAAGACCACTATCTTAAAGGTTCCAAAGCCTGAGAAAAACGCATTAAGTTTAGTAGAACGCTTCGATGCGTTCATCACCTTGATAGAACTCACGCGGTAGCCTTCCTGTTTTGCAAGGAGGTCTATTTTTTCCTTGAGGTCACTGTCTTCTAAAGGGGTTAGTTTGTTGAAAAGCGGCACAATCAATTTTACGTAAAACATGTTGATGATGAGAATAACTGAGAAAATCACGATGAATGAGAGCACCATAAAAAGCGCTTCATAGGTTTCAAGCAAGTATAAAACCAGCATCAACACTCCGCCCAAGAAGGCCCCTGTGAAAAAGAAATTGATTAAAGAATCTTTGAAAAAAGTCTTCTTGGTCGTCGTGTTAAACCCAAAGGCCCCTTCGATTTTAAAAGTGTTGATCCAGGAAAAGACTCCACTGAAAAGCGTCTCTAGAAGGAAGAGAATCGCGAAAAACAAAAGCGTGGCCGTATAGACCGATTCACCGACATCGAGCGCCCAGAGATTCAGTGCCTGAAACCCTCCGAACATAAGCATCATAAGCACAAATAAAAACCTGAACAACCGACTGAACATGGACAAGTCGCTTTGTTTTCTAGAATAGATTTTCCATTTGTCGTACGCCTCTTTATCATATATATCATCGACCACCGTGGGAATGGGCTCATCACGCGCGTCACTGTTCAATTTCGAGACAAACACGTCAAACAGCGTCATTGCGATGAATACCGTCATGATTAAAACATAAATATACGCTTCCATTTTACAACATCCTTTTTATCAAGTTATTTTAATTATAGCATTAATTTTTAAATCGTGACACCACCAAAGAAAAAACACAGCCTTAAAGACTGTGCAGAGTAATCAACTAAATTTGTCGTATTTTGCGAATGGATCGTCATCATCATCATCATCCTCAGAAGTCTTAACGTCTTCTAGGTTTCTCACGTCTGTAAAAGGATCGTGATAAATCTGTCTTTTTTGGAACGTGTGTTTCTTTTTGGCGTCGTTTTTGAACAGGACCGCCGCAATCAGATACCCAGTAATGAGCCCACCGATATGACCGCCTATTGAGATTCCGGACGCAAGAAACGTAAATATCACATTGATGATAATTAAGCCCTTAATCCCCGAAACATCTCTTGGATTAAACTTTTCAGGGTGGTTGATGGTCAAATAAAGGAAGGTACCAAGCACACCATAAATTGCGCCACTCGCGCCTACGGTCAGTACAGGATCTCCACTGAAAAAATAAAACAGTAAAATCGTAAACGATGAGCCAATGCCTGAAATGAAATACACAAGGGCGTATTTGAATGACCCGATAAGTCTTTCAAGCGCACTGCCTATAATGAACAGACCGAATATCGTATTGAAAATATAGTGACTGATTGATCCGTGGAGGAACATGACGGTAAATATACGCCACCACTCTCCCTGCTCAAACACCGCAGGTTCATACAAAGCACCATAGTTGAACATGTTGATGCTTGTGAATCCTCCATCGAATACAAGCACGAAAAACATCAAGGTTACACTAGCGATTAAAAACGCAGACACCGGCGTTTGCCTTGGAAAGTTCTTTAAATCACTATTTTGATCGAAAATACCCATATAATCACCTTTATTCTCGCTTGTCGAACACGACAAGCGGCACTTCCATCTCATCAGGTGTCATGCCTGCGTGATGGGCCATATGTTCTTTTTTGTCTGATAATTTGAAGAAAAATTTATCCTTGGCAACCGCGATGAAATCCCCCATAGTTATATCCACATTAGGATGTTTTTCACCGGTTCCAAGCAATTTTCTGGATAGAAATTCACGTTTTGTGTATAGATCGAAAATCTCTTTGAAATGATCATTGAAAAAGCGCATGAAGAGTTCACGTTTGTTATCTTTGATGAAGAAATTGGTCATTCGCGGTTCATTGGCCGGCAACGCTTTAAACGTTGAGGTCAAGTCATGGAAATCAAACAAGTTAATTGGCACCACGTCGGTGAGCCCGTGATCAGCAGTAAGGATGAGCAGCGTATTTTTTGGCATGGCGTCCTTATAAGCTTTCAAAGCCCCATCAAGCGTTCTAACTTTATCTTTGGTATCTACGCTTAGAATGCCGCTTTGGTGTTCGGTTAAATCCGGTTCTACGATGTAGAAGTAACTTAAGGTCTTTGCTTCACTTTGTTGGAATTTAAGGAGTCGTTTGAATCCGCCTTCTAGGGTTTCATACCCGTGAGCTTCAATTTTCTTAGGAAAGAGTTTCTTGGTGTGGACATCTTTTCTTTGTTCATTGATACGCTCTAGAAAGTTTTTTTGTGTGAAGTGTTTTTGAAAGAACCCTTCAGGAATTACTTTTGTTTCATCGTAATAATCATTGTTCATGAACACTTGGTAGTGAATATCTGGATCGGGAAAATATTGAAACCATCCGAGGTAGCCACTTTCATAAGGGGTTTTTCCTGTCAATACTGCGGTGGTTGCGGCAACAGTTGTGGAGGGATAGACACTAGTCAAGGTATCTTTTAAATAAGTTCTTAAAACCGAATCTGCTTTAAGGTGAGGCTCAAACAAGTTGGTTCCAAGTCCGTCCATTAAAACAAGGGCCACATGGTCATAGTCATGCTTGAGGGTTTTATCAAGCATGGGGAGCGTAGGGTGAAGTGGTGTAACGTCGTAATGATTCAAAAGGGATGCAGTTATGTTTATAATTGAGTGAGTATAATCGGGTTTCATTGTATCGCCTCGCTTTTTGTATACATACAGTTTAAAGCAAGGTCATGGTTTTTTCAAGCATTTAACATATTTGGAGGGTCCGCTTTACATGTTTACAAAGTCGCTTTGAAATGTGTTATAATTTTAATGAAAGGAATGATTTTATGGAAAATTTTGAATACAGTTCCCCCACAAACATCGTATTTGGTAAAGACCAATTGGAAACCTTGCCCTCTCTTATGGATGCCCACTCAGTTAAACGAGTGCTTTTGGTTTACGGAAAGAGTGCAATCAAGAAACTCGGCATCTATGACAGAATTAATACTCTATTAAAGGATAGAGGCATCGAAATTTATGAAGAAGGCGATGTACGGCCAAACCCTGATATGAGCAGTGTGTTGAGTGGACGTAAACAAGTCCTTAAGTATAACATCGACTTTATTTTAGCTGCAGGAGGAGGGTCAGTCATAGACGCCGCCAAAGCCATTGCCTTTGGCGCGCGTTTAGAAGAAGAAGACGTTTGGAAAACCTTCATGCATGAAGCCGCCTATAAAGGGGCACTGCCAATCGGCGTCATCCTCACAATCGCCGCAACCGGGAGTGAGACAAATGGCAATACCGTCATTTCAAACGACGCTGAAAATGACAAAAGAAGCATCGCTAAGGAAAGTTTGAGACCACAATTCGCCATCATCGACCCTAGTTATACGTTCAGTGTCCCAAGACACCACACGTTCGCAGGATCCATCGATATCATGATGCACATCTTCGAACAGTATTTTTCACCGACAAAAAGAACGGAAACCAGCGATTACATGACCCTTGGGGTGCTTAAAAGTGTGATTGAAAACACCAACCGCATCTTAAACGGTGAAGATGACTACAACACCCGCGCCAATATTAGTTGGGCGGCGACGCTCGCGCTTAACTGGATTCTTCAAAAAGGAAAAGTCGGCGATTGGGCGAGCCACCGTCTTTCATATCCTCTAACAGTGCACTACGGCCTCACCCACGGGTACGCACTCTCATCCATCTTTCCTTCTTGGATAGAGACCGCGCGCACCTACAACCCTGAAGACATGAAACGTCGTCTCAGTCTTCTCGCTCGTGAAGTGTTGGGCGGCAAGGGAGAAGATGTCCCCGATACCTTGAGAACACTCTTCAGAAAATGGGGAGCGCCCGCTTCCTTTAAAGACAGTGAAATCGATTTGAGTGAAGAAGCCGCCACAAACCTAGCGAAACAGACCGTTGCGCTTGGCGACGTGGGCAATATGATTAAAATCAATGCCTCCATCGCCAAAGAACTTTATTTAAACGCTCGATAATATAATAATCATAGCATTTAAGTACAAGAAGGACGTGGGATTATGGATTCATACAAACAAAAATACTTTGAACTGCTTTCAAAGAAGTACCCGAATGTTCAAAGTGCGAGTACGGAACTAATCAATCTTTCAGCGATTTTGAATCTCCCCAAAGGCAGTGAACACTATATCGCCGATATTCACGGAGAATACGATGCGTTCAACCACTATTTAAAAAACGCCTCGGGGATTTTAAAAAGGAAAATCGATAGGCAGTTTGACTTTCTTTCTTCAGAAGAAAAAAGACAACTCGCATTCTTTATCTATTATCCTACTGACATGCTTGGTAAATACCAAAAAATGCTCAGTGACGACGCCTACTGTGACCTGCTCAGAGTTACGCTCAAACGCATGGTCGAACTTGCGCGCGTCGTCGTTAGTAAATACACCAAATCCAAAGTCAGAAAAACACTGCCTGACGAATTCGCTTATATCATACAAGAACTAATCTACGAATCCGATGGAACAAAAGACAAAGCCCGCTACTACGAGGCCATCATCGATGCCCTTTTCACAACCGACAGAGAAAAGAAGATGATTGTAGAATTAAGCCGCTTCATCCGTAAACTCTCCATCGATAGACTCTACGTGGTCGGTGATATTTTCGACAGAGGTCCCAAACCACATATGGTCATGGAACGCCTCATCAAGCAAAAACGTGTCGATGTGCAGTGGGGCAACCACGACATCATTTGGCTCGGGGCCGCTTCAGGTTCTAGACTTATGATCGCAAACGTCATAAGAATCGCCGCACGCTACAACAACCTCGATTGCCTTGAAGATGGGTATGGCATTAACTTAAGACCGCTTGCGAACTTTGCGAACAGAGTCTATAAACACGACGCTTGCACTCCGTTTTATCCTAAAAAGGATGTTTCTAGTGAACCAGGCGGCGGGAAATTCGTCGCGAGGCTCCATAAAGCGATCGCAATCATTCAATTCAAACTTGAATACCACGTAGTGAAAAGAAACCCTGAATTCGCCTTAGAAGATCGCCTTCTTTTAAATAAAATCGATTACGACAAAGGCACTATTTCCTTAAACGGCGAATCCATTGATCTAAGAGACCCCACCTTTCCAACCATTGATCCAAACGATCCCTATGCCCTCACAGACGATGAAGCGGCCATCATGGATCATTTGAAGCAGCTTTTCCTTCATAATGAGATGCTTCAAAAGCATGTCCGTTTCCTCTTCAGGAAAGGGTCCATGATTTTGCCTGTAGATAACACCTTGCTTTTCCACGCGGGCTTCCCGATCAATCAAGACGGCAGTTTCATGACGCAGTCGATAGACGGCGTTTTCTATAAAGGCAAAGCGCTTTTTGAAAAACTCGAACAAATCATCCGCAATGCGTACTTGAACCGTTATGAAAAAAAGACCCGTGAACGCGACTGGTTCATGTTCCTCTGGCAAGGAAGCGCGAGTCCCTTGTTTGCCAAAGACGCCATGCGTACCTTTGAACGTTACTTCATCAAAGACAAAGCCAATCATGAAGAACACATGAACCCCTATTTTTCCATGCGTACTGACAAAGCACTCATCAAACGCATTTTAAACGAATACGACATTCCTTATGAAAAGGGACGTATTGTGAATGGCCATGTTCCTAAAGACGTCACTAGGGGCCAGGATGTGGTGCTTGCCGATAACCACATCTATCTTATCGATGGAGGCATGAGCAAGGAATACCAGAAGAAAACCAATATCGGAGGGTATACCCTAATCAGTGATTCGTATGCCTACTACCTTGTCTCACACAGCCGTTTTTCCAGTTATCAATCCCTAATAGACAAAGAAGAAGACATAGTTAGCGTCCTTCACAGTGAAGACATGAACAAAAGAAGAACGTATGTCTATGATACGGACAACGGAAAAGAACTCAAAACCAAAGTAGAAGACCTTGCCCGCTTGATTGAACTCTACAAAAGCGGCTCACTCAAAGAAAAAGACTACAAACAGAACGGAGCATAATTATGGACACGTTTACCCTCCTCATCATCTACATCGCAGGCCTCACATCGAGTATGCTAATTACCTGGGTGTTCACAAAAATATCGTTGGGTGCAGCAGCCTTTCCTATGACACTTTATGGGACAGCGACGGTGTATTTTTTCTTACAACCACAAATTAATGACTACGGGCTCAACCCCATTAACTTTTATCTCATGGGCATTCTTTTCGTGCTTATTTTCATCAGCAACACCTTACTTTTAATGCACATCAGAAAAAAACAAAAGCTTGAGACACTTATGAAGCAAAAGAAGAAAGAATACCGCAAAGAAAGATGGGAATAGAAGCGTTCATTCGCTTCTATTCTTTTATAAAAAAAAACTTCTATTTATAACGATTATGATTTGAGCGTTTTACGTGCAAAGACCATTGCGCCTTGTTATAGTACAGTTGTAATAAGAAACAGACTGTTTTTATTTTTTTTAAATTTTTTTATTTACAATAAATAAATGTAGGAGGCACTATTATGTTGTTTGATGACTACAACCCATTAGAAAAAAAACAACTTCAAATTCTCGATAAGGACGGAAAGATTGTCAACAAGGATCTTGAACCCAACATCGACGACGACACATTGATTAAAATGTATAAAATTATGCGCTTGTCACGCATGTCAGATGAGAAAGCACTTTTGTATCAACGCCAAGGACGCATGCTTACCTTTGCCCCAGCAATGGGACAAGAAGCCGCACAAGTAGGCCCTATGGCCGCAAGTGTAGAAAAGGACTGGCTCGTTCAGGCATTCCGTGAAACCGCAGCCCTTCTTTATAAAGGCGTCACCGTGGAACAAAACTATCTTTATTGGTACGGAAACGAACGTGGCTCACGTTATGATGAGGGTGTCAACGCGTTGCCTGTCAACGTCCCTATCGGTTCACAGTTTTCCCACGCTGCAGGCATTGCTTATGCCGCTAGATACAAGAAAACCGGCGCCGCCGCTATCGCCTTTATTGGTGATGGCGGAACGTCGCATGGAGAATTTCATGAAGGCGTGAATTTCGCAGGCACCAACGATTTACCGGTTGTCTTCATCATTCAAAACAACCACTACGCGATTTCTACTCCAAGAGCCGCGCAAACACGCTCAGAAACCCTGGCTCAAAAAGCAATTGCTTACGGCATTCCCGGCATCCAAGTTGATGGGAATGATCCTTTAGCTATGTTTGTAGCGACAGAAGAAGCCTTGAAACGCGCAAGAGACGGCAAAGGGCCTACCCTTATAGAAGCCGTCACCTATCGTATGGGACCCCATACGACGTCTGATGACCCAACCCTATATAGAAGTGACGAAGAAGTAGAGGAATGGGCCGGTAAAGATCCGATCAAACGTTTCAACAAATACCTTGCCAACAAGAAACTCTGGAACAAGGACAAAGACGAAGCCCTAACCAAGGAATACAAGGACTATATCAAGAAAACGTTCAAGAAAGTGGAAGCATCAGAGCGTCCTAGTGTAGACGAAGTCTTCGACTACACTTACGAATCATTGACCCCTGAACTCAAGCGTCAAAAAGAACAGCGCATCAAGGAAATAGAAGAAAGCGAGGCTGAATAACATGGCTGAGATTACGCTATTGAACGCAATCAACAAAACCCTCGACCAACAAATGGAAAAAGATGAAAACGTCATCGTATACGGTGAAGACACCGGATATGAAGGCGGGGTCTTCCGCGTCACTGCGGGCCTACAAAAAAAATACGGAAAAGAACGTGTATTCGATGCCCCCATCGCAGAAGGCGCCATCATCGGAAGCGCCATCGGTATGGCCGCTAACGGCTTGAGACCGGTTCCTGAAATTCAGTTTTCTGGTTTCATGTTTCCAGGCTACAACCAGATTGTGACCCATTTGGCACGCATGAGGAACCGCTCCCGCGGCAAGTACCCAATGCCGGTCACCATCCGCATGCCTTATGGTGGCGGGGTCAATGCACTTGAACACCACTCTGAATCACTAGAGACCTTGTTCGCACATATTCCAGGACTCAAACTCGTCATTCCTTCAACGCCCTACGATGCGAAAGGTCTTTTGACTGCGGCCATTCAAGATAATGACCCGGTCATTTACTTTGAACCCAAACGCATCTATCGTGCCTTCAAACAGGAAGTGCCCGATGAAGAATACACCGTCCCCATCGGCAAAGCGAAAGTCGTAGAGGAAGGCTCCGACGTCACCGTCGTCGCCTGGGGCGCGATGATGAAAGATACCCTGAAAGCCGCCAAGCGCCTTGAAGAGGAAGGCTTTAGTGTGGAAGTCATCGATCTTAGAACCATTTCCCCAATGGACAGCGATACCGTCATTGAATCGGTGAAAAAAACCGGACGCTTCGTCGTAGTCCATGAAGCCGTGAAAACACTTGGTATCGGAAGCGAACTCATAAGCCGTGTCAACGAAGGGGCCTTTTTCCATCTCGAAGCCCAACCGACACGCGTCACAGGCTATGACATCAACATTCCCTTACCTAAAGGGGAACACCACCAGACCGTAAGCGAAGATAAAATATACAAAAAACTAAAAGAAGTCGCCACATTCAAGTAAGGAGGCAGTTATGATTAACTTTAAATTTCCGGATGTCGGAGAAGGCATCCACGAAGGACAAATCTTAAAATGGAACTATAATGTCGGAGACGAAGTCGAAGAGGGCGCGACCCTTTGCGTCGTCGAAACCGATAAAGTCAACGCAGAAATGCCCGCCCCAGAGGACGGGATTCTCAAGAAAAAAGGTGCTGAAGTTGGAGAGACCATCCATGTAGGCGATATACTCGCCGTCATTGACGATGGGGAAGACTCAGAAGAAAGCGAATCATCTGATGAAGCGCCTGAAGACGATGAAGACGATGAAAACGTCCCTGAAGAAAAGAAAAGCGATGAAAATGCCAGTGTCGTAGGATCAATCGAATCGTCTGACGAAGTACTGCCCGCAAGCGATGAACACAAAACTTCAAAATCTAGCAGTCAATCAAAAAGTAAAACACTCGCAACTCCGGTTGCGCGCAAACTTGCCAAAGACCTTGGTGTAAATATCGACACAATTGATGGCTCAGGACCCTCTGGACGCGTCATGAAAGAAGACATCCAAAGTGCAGCAGGCAAAGAAGGTAAAAAAGCGCCTGCAAAAAGCGCCTCAACATCTACCATGGAAAGACCATCCATGCCTAAGATTCCTGAAGAAGGCACGCGTAGAGAAAAAATTTCTAAAATACGCAAAAGTACTGTAAAAGCGATGGATACATCGAACAAGCTCATTCCGGCAACCACAATCATGGATGAAATCGATGTCAGTGAACTCGCTAAATTCCGTCGCGAACAAAAAGGCCTTGCGAAAGATCAAGACGCAAAACTTACATTCTTGCCATTAATCATCAAAGCGATTATCCTAACGCTTAAAGACTACCCAAAATTTAATGGTAGCTTTGATCATGAAACAGAAGAAATTGTCTACAAGAACTTCATCAATATCGGCATCGCCGTAGACACACCCGATGGATTGATTGTTCCGAACATCAAACAAGCGGATCAAAAATCTATCTTTGAACTCTCACGCGAAGTTGACAGACTTGCGAAAGCTGCTAGAGAGCGCACTATTCAACTCTCTGAATTGCAAAACACGACGTTCTCAATCACCAACTACGGTGCCTTTGGCTCGAAACTCGGAACCCCTATCATCAATCATCCCGAAGTTGCCATTCTCGGCATGGGAGTCATTGAGAAAAAACCAGTAGTCAAAGACGACGAAATCGTCGCAAGAGAAATATTCCCCGTTTCATTGACCATTGACCACAGAATCATCGATGGTGGCGATGGCGGAAGATTTTTGGTACAATTGAAGAAGTACCTTCAAAATCCAATGTTACTTTTACTTAGTTAAAGGAGAATTATTTTGAAAAAACACGATCTAGTCATCATCGGCACTGGCCCGGGGGGCTACGTGGCCGCCATCAAAGCTGCACAAAAAGGCCTTGATACAGCTGTCATTGAAAAGGAATCGATTGGCGGTGTGTGTCTTAACTGGGGATGCATCCCCACAAAAGCCATGCTCCAAAGCGCAAAACTTTACAAAAATATATTGAATGCCAAGACCTTTGGCATCAACGTGGATAAGAACTCTGTATCAGCCGACTTAGATAAAATGGTGAAAAGAAAAGACAAAATCGTTAAAAAACTTACCGGTGGTGTCGCCTATCTATTCAAGAACAACGGAGTCACCGTTTATAATGGAGAAGCCAACCTTAAAGATGCCAATACCGTGGAAGTAGGCGACGACACCATCGAGGCGAAAAACATCATCATCGCTACAGGCGCCCATCCATTCGTTCCACCTATAAACGGACTTGAAGAAGGATTGTCTGAAGGGTATGTCCATACAAGTAAGACCATGCTTGATGTGAAGAATCTGCCTTCTAAACTTACCATCATCGGTGGCGGGGTTATCGGCATGGAATTCGCAACCGTCTATGCGTCTTTAGGCGTCGATGTGACGGTCCTTGAAAAGATGGATGATATCTTGCTTGGTGTCGACAGTGAAATCAAGGACGCCTATAAGAAAACGCTTAAAAAATCAAAAATAAAAGTCAAGACAGAAGTCGATGTAGAAAAAGTCGAAAAGAGCTCAATCACCTACAAAGACAACAAAGAGTCCGTGACACTTGATCACACTCTTGTACTTCTTTCTACTGGTATGCGTCCGAATAAAAAAGGGTGGGAAGCCCTAGATTTAGAGACCGAAAAAGGGTTCATCAAAACGGATGATTCTCTTAAAACCAACATTAAGGGCGTTTACGCCATCGGAGATGTCAACGGAAAATATATGCTTGCCCATGTTGCTAGTAAAGAAGGCATTGTCGCTGTTGAAAATATTCTTGGTGAAGGCAAAAAAGTCGACTATTCAAAAGTCCCATCAGGTGTCTATACATTCCCTGAGATTGCTCAAGTCGGAATTACAGAAGACGAGGCCAAGGAAAAAGGCATTGACTATAAAGTCTCCAAATTCCCAATAACCGCCAATGGGAAAGCATTGGCCGAGGGTCAGTCCGTGGGCATGGTTAAAATGATTGCCGATAAAAAGTATAATGAAATCATCGGCGTTCATATCCTTAGTGATCACGCCACTGAATTAATCAGTGAAAGTGTACTTGCCATGACACTTGAAGCTAGAGGCGAAGACATTGCAGAAACAATTCACCCACATCCTACATTGTCAGAGATGCTTCACGAAACAGCACATGGCATTGTGGACAAACCAATCCATATATAAACATTTACCTGCGACCACTAAGTGGTTGCAGGTATTTTTTTTAAGCGTTGAGCACAGAATATGCTAAACGTTTACATGGCTTTACTTGACTTTTATTGTCAATATATTACAATAGGTATTGGAAACGCTTGTATTATTTATATAGTGATGACAAGGAGAATTCTATGACCCCTAGATTAAAATTCGTGACTGAAATGTATTCATTACGACACTCTGGTCTCATAAACCGAGATATTTATACAATGGCTTTTTTGTATTTTTAGGAACAATGCATCGTTAGATGCAAAAAAATATATACATATTCCAAAGGAGGAATAGGTGTTTTTACACCGAAAAATTATGAAAAAATTTGGTAAAGTATTTGTATTAGCAGTTGCTTCGATCTTTGCCCTTACGCTCAGTGCATGTGGCGCTGAAACGCAAGACGTAGAGTTTCAAACAACTGAAACTCATCTTCAATGGCGTTTAAATGAAGATGATGAATGGGAAAATCTCGTAGAACTTGATGAGATTAGTGGAGAAGAAGGCCCAACTGGTCCAGCAGGTTCAGATGGTGCTGACGGCGTAGATGGTGCTGAAGGCCCAACCGGCCCAACCGGTTCAGATGGTGCTGAAGGCCCCGCAGGCGCAGATGGCGCAGATGGCGCAGATGGCGCAGCAGGTGCTGATGGCGCTGATGGCGCAGATGGTGCAGATGGCGTTGATGGCGACAGTGCTTATGATATTTATGTAGAAAAATTCCCAGGATATACTGCCGATGATGAGCAATGGGTTCGCGATCTAGCTAATGGAGCGCTTCCCCTTACCATCGATATTCAGTACATGGATGGGTATACTGAAAGCTTCGACGTAATGATGGGTGAAGCAATCGACATGCTTCCAACAGACCCAACATGGTACACAGAGGAAACACTCGATACTGAGTTCACAGCTGAGTATGCTATGGATGACTACATGCTTTATACTGCCGATTCAAAATATATTGGTTTAGCTGAGGAACGCATGTATGATGATGGTACGCAGTTCAATACAGAGGGTATACCAAATGAGTATCTACAATATGCTGCTCATGTAGAGTGGTATGAAGTAGGAGACGTTGAAATCACATTTGAAGATCTCGACGGAGATGTGGTTCTTTATACTGATACTACAGCGGATGCCGCAGCAGGTACAGCATGGCACCAAGTTCAGTATGCTAGTGGAGATCCTTTGACTGCGCTTCCTGTAGAGACTTCAGTTCGCATGACTGCAGCCTTCACTACATCTGAAGGGGACACTTTCAAGTACGTCAGTGAATTTGAAACGACAGAAACCATGAATGAAACGGCCCTTGAATTAATGGATATTAACACTGTATTGAATAAAGATGAAGATGCTATCGTTGCGACTTCAGGCGTAGTCACTTCTATCACCGGTGCAGACACTTACACAATTGAGGACTCCACCGGGGCTATTTTCGTGAATAACTATGAAGGTGCGTTTATCAACGATTTGCAATTTGAAGTCGGAGATTCTATATTCGTATACGGAGAAAGAAGTTCGTCATTTAATGGTAATTTAACTACCATAGACTTTTTAAATAATGTTGCGACAATGACTTCTACTTTTGTCGCACCAGATGCAACCGATTTGGCTCAGATTGAAGAGGATATGAGTCCTTATCAAGCGTACAGACTAAATATGGATGAAATGGTTGTAACTCATGATGTTGATGATAGCGGATCTTTCAGTGTTACTCTCATGGACCCATACACAGGACGTGAAATTGACATTCGTTACAATGAGTTCATTAACGATCAAACAATTGTTGATTATTTGAATACTTTGAGTGAAGGCGACGTTGTCAAGCTCAATGCCATGCCTCTTACTGGGTATTGGACTGGTGCACAGTTTGCTATAACTGCGCTAGATCAAATAGAGGATTCCTCCCTTACTCAAACAGCAATCAACACATACATCGGGTCTGAACTAGAACTGCCCGAGGAAACCACCACTGATTTAACACTTCCAAGCACGCTGTCACTAGCGGGTACAGAGTACACAATGAGCTGGACATCTTCTGATAATGTTGTCATCGATCCAGCAACCGGTGGAATTACCCGTCCAGCAGCAGGGGAAGCGGATGCTACAGTAACCATGACTGCAACAGTAGTGGATACAAATGCTTACAGTGAAACATTTGCAGTTGATGTCATTGTGAAAGCTGAACTTGATCTTTCAGGAACTACTTATACAGAAACCTTTACAAGCTATCCTGAAACCGGATCCTCATACAGCGAAGGAACCTTTACTGGGGATAACGGTTATACATGGACTTATACAGATGGACGCGGTGACCAAGACTTAGGAGACGGACATGCACTTACATTCAGCAGTAACCCAGCAGTCGCAGCCCTCGAAGTTGAAATTGCTGGTGGATTTGCAGCATTTAGTGTTCAATACACTAATGCATTCAGTACACCTGCAGGTTTAGAATTGTTCATCAACGGAACTTCTGTAGGCACAGCTCCCGAAGTGGATGGTACAATAGGAACCTTTGAAGTTTCTGGCCTTGAAATCGAAGGAACATTCACGTTTAAACTTGTTCCTACCAACGGTCAAACAATCATAGATAACCTTAACTGGACGGATTATACTGCACCACAGACTTTTGTGGAAACATTCACCAATCTTGAGCTTACAGGGTCATCTTATGCTGCTGGCTCATATTCAGGAGACAATAGCATTACTTGGGACTACACAGAGTCTCGTGGCGATTACACGTTGGATGGTAAAGCAATAATGCTTGATAAAGACGGAGACAACTCATCTCTTTATGCAACTATTGAAGGCGGTATATCATCTTTCAGTGTTGATTATTATGATGCCTTTAGTGGCGCAGCTGAAGTTGAACTATACATCAATGATACTCTCATAGCTACTTCACCACCTCTTGACAACGACGGTGATGGAAGTAATTATGGAACATTTGAGGTGACTGGTATCGATGTATCTGGTCAATTTATCCTTAAAATATTAGCTGCTGACAGCCAAACGGTCTTAGATAATCTTACTTGGACACAATTTTTAGGCTAATCTTACAATTACCCACCAGCTACAATAAGCATGACGCATAAAAAAACTGCGACTCTAATAAATTTGAGAGTCGCAGTTTTTATTTGGTTAAATAGGGTGTCAATTGAAAAGACAGTGCACAACATCGTCTTCAGAGATATTGAAGAAATATTCTTCTACAGGGTGTTCTTCAAGAACGCTACGGAGGCTCATTTCTTCGAACCGAGTATCCTTAAGAGCGTCTTCAAGTTCAGAGATGTCTCTTGAACCGAGGAAGTCACCGTAAATCTTGACATCCTTGATAATGCCTTGTGTGACGTTGAGATGGAATTCAAGTTTTCCGCCTTCATAGCGTCCCGCTTTTTCAAGTGTGTAATCAGGCGATTCGCCGTAATTCCAACTCCATTTGTTGTAGCGTTGTTCCATGAGTTTGTGAATTTTATCAAGGTCTTCATCGGTTAGGTGATAGACTTCATCTTCAGCGTTTTTTGTGTTCAAAAGATGCGTTAGAAGGGTTAGTTTGAATTCAACCATGGAAATGTCTTTATCTAAAAACGGTTTTATATTGGTTACACGTGAGCGAGTAGATTTGATGCCTTTGGATTTAATCTTGTCAGGTTTCACGTTAAGTACATCCGCAATGATTGAAAGGTCCGCATCAAAGAGAATCGTACCGTGGTGAAGCATTTTGTTTTTATGAAAACTTTGAGCATTTCCACTGATTTTCTTCCCATCAACGACAATGTCGTTACGTCCGTGAAACTCTGCATCGACCCCGAGATCATTCAAAGCTTCAATAACAGGTTTTGTGAATTTCTTATAGTTGTTGAGATTGTCTTTTAATTTGGTCACGAAGGAGAAGTTAAGATTACCCAAATCGTGATAGACAGCCCCTCCACCAGTGATTCGTCTTACGACGTTTACATCGTGATCCTTAACATAGGGACTGTTGATTTCTTCTATGGTATTTTGATTGCGACCGATAATGACGCTGTTGGCATTTTGCCAAAGCAGCACAAAATCCTCGTCCGCTACTAAATATTTTAATACATATTCTTCCAAAGCCAAATTGAAACGTGGATCTTTTGAATCGTTCAGTATGGTTTTCATACGTCAGCTCCTCTCTATAAAAAGTGTATAGTAAAACGGCTTTAACTTCAAATAAATCACACATAAAGATATTGTTTGAGTCTCTTCAAAGGCATTTAGTATAAGCTCATCATAATTAAGTAAAACATGTTAGAATAGTATTAGTGATTAGGAGATGATAGAGTGAACAAACATTGTTTGATTGTTGTCGATATGCAAAATGACTTTATTGATGGCGCCCTCGGCTTTGAAGGCGCACAGTCAGTCATTCCTCATATTGAACATAAAATAAAAAACGCCAGAGACTTAGGCCATAGCGTGTATTTCACCATGGATACCCACGATCAAGCCTACCTGAGTAAGGAAGAAGGCAAACACCTTCCTGTGACTCACTGTGTGAAAGGCACGAAAGGCCATTCACTACACCCGTCAATAGAAGCGCTGAGGCACAAAAGTGACCGCGTGTTCATCAAGCACACATTTCCCTCACTAGATCTCGGGAAAACCCTTGAAAAGGAAGGGTTTGATTCAATCGAACTCGTCGGCCTCGTATCTAATATCTGTGTGATATCTAATGCCATCATCGCAAAAGCCGCGTTGCCTGAAGCACGGATTACAGTGGACGTCTTGGCAACCAACGGACCAGACAAAACCCTTCACAATAAAGCCCTGGACATCCTTGAGAACCTGCATGTCCAAATAAAGAACAGGAGCTAAGACAATGAATCCACAAAATGAATCCATGCTTATTGATTTTTATGAATTTACCATGGCCCATGGGTACTTTGAAAAGGGATATAAGGATAAAATAGTCTATTTTGACTTGTTTTTCAGGAAAATTCCTGACGGTGGCGGGTATGCCATTATGGCGGGCCTTGAATCCATCGTGCATTATTTAGAGAACCTAAACTTTACTGAAGAGGATATTGCCTACCTAAGAAACCGCAAGGTTTTTAGCGACGCCTTTTTAAAGTACCTCAAAACCTTTTCCTTTACAGGCGATATGTACAGTGTGAAAGAAGGCACTGCGATTTTCCCTGGTGAACCCATCATCACTATTAAAGCCAATGCAGTCGAAGCGCAACTTATAGAAACCTATCTTTTGCTTGCAATCAATCATCAATCATTGATTGCAACCAAAACCTCTAGAATCAAGAATGCGGCCGGTGAAAGAAAACTCCTAGAGATGGGCGCGCGAAGAGCACACGGTGCAAGTAGTGCGAACCTCGGCTCCCGTGCGGCCTATATCGGTGGTGCGGACGCAACATCTAATACACTTGCTGACAGACTTTATCAGATTCCTGCAGGCGGGACTATGGCTCATTCCTGGATTCAAATGTTCGACAGTGAATATGAGGCTTTTAAAGCGTACGCAGAGCTTTATCCTTCCATGAGTACGTTTTTGGTTGACACCTACGATACGTTGGAAACAGGCGTTCCAAACGCCATCAAAGTCATCAAGGAAATATTGCAACCCAAGGGTATAAATACGTACGCCATCCGCATCGATTCGGGCGACCTTACCTATCTTTCCAAACGGGCCCGTAAGATGCTGGATGAAGCGGGACTTTTTGAATGCAAAATCGTTGCAAGCAATGCCTTAGACGAATATATTATCAGAGCCCTCATTAATCAAGGCGCGCCCATTGACACCTTTGGCGTGGGAGAAAGGCTGATTACCTCCAAAAGCGATCCTGTATTTGGAGGGGTCTACAAGCTTGTCGCAGTGGAAACCAACGGTGAAATTGAGCCGAAAATCAAAATTTCCGACAACCCCGAAAAGATTACCAACCCAACGTTTAAAAAGCTTTACCGAATCTATGACACGCAAACAGGGTCTGCTTATGCAGACTTGATTACTACCCATGATGAAGTTCAGGATGACACGAAACCCTTGACACTTTTCGACTCTACCCATACCTGGCAGAAAATCACTTTTACGAACTACCGAACTAAAAATATCCTTGTACCGATATTCGAAAATGGTCAACGCGTATATGATTTGCCCGGAATTAAAGAAATCAAAGACCATGTTCAAATGGAATTGAACAGTCTTTGGGAAGAAGTCAAACGCTTCGACAACCCACACGAATACTATGTGGACCTTTCGAGCAAGCTATGGGACATTAAGCACACTCTCATTAAAAAGTATAAAAAAGCGTAATCAAACCCGCCTTTTTGGCGGGTTTTCTATAAGCGTATTAATTTATAAAGGTTTCAAATATGTTATAATGTATTTAGAAATGAAGGAGGAATACACATGTCAGTAACATTTGCAGGAGAGCCTGTCACTCTCAAAGGTAACACAAAAAAAGTAGGGGATACTGCCCCGAATTTCAAAGCACTTGACAGAGATATGAAGGAACAATCCTTAAGCGATTTGCAAGGGGATAAATACACGGTTATTTCCGTTGTCCCTTCCATCGATACGAGCGTTTGTGATTTTCAGACCAAACATTTCAACAAATCATTAAACGACGTAAAAGGTATCAAGGTTTTGACCGTTTCTAATGACTTGCCGTTCGCTCAAAAGCGTTGGTGCGCTAACGAAGGGCTTGAGAACATCATTACGCTAAGCGACCATAGAGATTTAGATTTTGCGCTTAAATACGGTACACTCATGGAAGAACACCGATTGCAAGCACGCGCCGTGTTTGTCCTTGACAGCGATCTTAAAATCATTCACGTCGAATACGTGAATGAAGGAACGGATCACCCAAATTACGAAACAGTAGTCAATTTACTTACCTAAAGATTAAAAGCCCATTTTTGGGCTTTTTTTATGATGTTTTATGATAAAATGGATGAAGGGATGTGATAACATGGATGTTAATACAAAAGCATTGATTGCAAATCGCCTGAAAACCTTAAGGTATCAAAATCAATTATCGCAAAAGGATGTGGCTGAAAAACTGAACGTTGATACCTCAACCATCTCCTATTATGAAAATGCGAAAAGAAATATTCCAACTGACAGTCTAAAAGTCTTTGCGAGTATCTACAATACGACCATAGATGAGATTGTGGGCGAAGTGAAGTATGAACCAGAAAACGAGTGGATGGCCCTTGAAAAAAAACCGGTGCCTGCATTCATGCGCGATTTAAAATTAAACATACTTATTCTCGGTGCTTTTTTACTGCTGTTTATCGGTATTTTATTTGAAGATACATCCTTTGTTGCATTGTCGACTTTAGTGATGCTTTTGCACGGATTAGGTGTGATTCGCCGAGTGTTTACAATTCAACCCAGACTGGCTAAATACTACACGTATACCCTAAAACGGATTCCAAAGTTTGTTTATGATGATAGTGAGCAAGAAAAAAAGAACGCTATTAACTTTGTAACGTTTCTCTCGATCATTAGTTTATTCGGGGTGGTTTTAGTAACGTCAGTAGTTCTCAGTGGAATCAGTGGAAACTTAGTTTCCCTTGATGTAAATATCATCTTGGCTTTGTATATAATGAACACCGTATTTCTGCTATATATCATCGTTCAAGCTTTTAGAAATCAACTGTTGCCTGATAGTTTCAATGAAGGTGAAAAAGATAAGAGAATGGATACATTAAAATACTTTTTCTTCAAAGGCACCATCATCGCTAGTTACTTTATGGCCATGTTCATATTTCATTACATGGGGGACTTGGATAACGGTGTGATTATTTCACCATTCTTTTATCTATTTTTGGTTCACTTGATCCATTTCAGTCTGTATCTGATACCTTTTGTCATTCTTAGCATGTATAAGCACTATACACTATACAAATAACATAATGACAAATTGTCAATTTTCATGACGATGCCTCCAATCATCTTTTCAAGCGCTCAATGGGGTGCTAGAGTATGAATGAAAGGAGGCGAGTGAGATGGTCAAGAAATATTATAACAAACAATCATTCAAACGTTCACGCAAGCGAAGGTATGGGAAGGGAATTACATATATCACCACCCAAGGGAAACTTCGCTTAATAGGATTACTCATGATTGTCTTTTTATTACTTTATGTATACAGACAGTTCAGTCTTCTCTTTACAAACAGGCCGGCCATTACATCCTTCGGATGGATTTTCATAGGCCTCCTTTCGTTTTTGTTTATCGTGACATTTAGTGTTAAAACAACACAATTCATCCACTATCTAAAGGGAAAACAAGTGTATGAATTGTCGATGTTTTATGCACAGACCAAACACTCTTATACAAATGTCAATAGCGAAAAAGGTAAACGCTTTGAATATGAAATAAGCGCTGCGCTAGAAGAGGCGTTTCCAACAGTTCCTCAATTGATTGACATAACACTGAAAAGAAAAAACAGTGTAAACGAATCCCTTCAAATTGACTGCATACTGTTTCATGAAACAGGTATTTATGTGCTTGAACTCAAAGATTACAATGGGTATGTATATGGAGGAAAGACAAACCGTTATTGGAATGTTGGATATGAAAACAATGGAAAAAAAGCCACCTATGAATTTCAAAACCCCATTCTTCAAAATACCAAACACATTGAAGACTTGAAAAAGTTTAAACAAGGTGAATACGTCAATATTGTTATCTTTTCACCAAATACCACCATTGACACTGATATCACACAACTGCATACGATTGGTTCTTTGAAAACGTTCATTCGTTCACGCAAACCAATCTATAAGAACGATCTTATCAAAGATTATAAAGGGACTATTGAGCGATACAAGCAAAAAGATAAAACACAAGATCATATCAAACGCATTCAATTTAACCAAGCTAAATACAATTAATCAAAGAGGCGGAGTCCGCCTCTTTTCAATAGGCAGTTATTAACTTAGACGCATTGCTTGACAAAATCGCTTTAAACCACTAAAATTTATCATGAATGGAGGGATATAATGGCTAAAACAAAAGAGTTTCAAACGCAATCCAAAAAATTATTAGATCTTATGATCAATGCCATTTACACACACAACGAAATATTCTTAAGAGAACTTATCTCAAATGCGAGTGATGCCATCGACAAAAGGCATTTTCTATCGCTCACAGAAGACGAAGTTCCCGGCAGTGAGAACTATGAAGTTTTCATTGATTCTGACGTGGACAAGGGAACCTTGACCATTAAGGACAACGGAATCGGACTGACTGAAGATGAGCTTGTCAGTCAACTAGGCACCATCGCAGAAAGTGGATCCAAGGAATTTATCAAAAAACTGGAAAAGAAAGACGTTGACATCATCGGACAATTTGGTGTTGGCTTTTACAGTGCCTTCATGGTATCAAGTGAAGTCGTCGTCAATACCCGTTCACCTTATAGTGATACAGGACTTAGATGGACCTCGACTGGTGAAGACACTTATACCATTGAACAAATTGACAAAGAAGAAATCGGTACAACAGTCACCTTGAAATTGAGAGAAGATGACGAAGAAAACGAACTGGATTTCAGTACCTATCTAAAAGAGGATACCATTCAAAGCCTCATCAAGAAATACAGCGACTACATCCGCTACCCCATCAAAATGGCCGTGACATCAGAAAAAGAAGGCCAAGAAGACAAAAAAGAGGATGAAAAAGAGACCATCAAGGAAGTCAAGACCTTGAACTCCATGACACCGCTTTGGAAAAAACCAAAAAGCGAAATTACTGATGAAGCGTTAAATGAGTTCTACATGCGCCAATTCAATGAATATGGTGACCCCTTGCATGTTATACACAGTAAAGTAGAAGGTAAACTAACCTATACCACCTTGCTTTTCATTCCTAAGAAACCCCCTCATGATTTCTTTACCGAGAAGTTTGAAAAAGGACTTCAGCTCTATTCAAAAGGTGTATTCATCGAAGGTAAGAACAAAGCCCTCGTACCCGATCATTTCAAGTTCATCAAAGGCCTTGTGGATTCTGCAGATCTTTCGCTCAACATTTCTCGCGAAATGCTTCAGCATAACCGCCAGCTCAACCAAATTGCGGCCAACCTTGAGAAAAAAATCAAAAAAGAACTCGAAAAGCTTCTCAAAAATGACCGCGACAAATACCTCGAATTCTACGAGTCATACAAGACGATTCTCAAATACGGTGTTTATGATAACTTCGGCGCCAAGAAAGATCTATTGAAAGATCTTCTTATGTTTAAGACCAACAAAAGTGATGAGTATATCACCTTGCAAGACTATCTTGATCGTAAACCCGAAGACCAAACCGCTATCTATTATGCAAGCGGGAAAAGCAAATCCGCCATCATGAACCTTCCGCAAATGGATGCCATCAAGGAAAAAGACAGAGAAGTGCTTTTATTTACTGAAGAAGTGGATGAATTCATGGTTCAAATACTCAACAACTACAACGACACTCCATTCAAATCCATCCAACAAGGCGATGATGACCTAGTTGATGAAGACAAGAAAAAAGACCTTGAAAATCAAGAGAAAACCCACAAAAAACTTCTTGCGCGTCTCAAAAAGGCACTTGATGGAAAAGTCAAGGATGTCAAGCTCACGGGCCGTCTCAAGGAAAGTCCTGTATGCCTTGTGAGCGGCGAAGGCCTCTCTTTGGAAATGGAGAAAGTGCTCAGCCAAATGCCGGACGGCCAAGGAATGAAGGCTGAAAAAATCCTGGAAATCAATCCTGATCACGAACTCTTTAAAGCGCTTGAAGATGTATACAACAATGATGGCAAAAAAGTCGACGACTATGCAAGCCTTCTTTATCATCAAGCCCTCATGATTGAAGGGTATCCCATTGAGAACCCCAAAGAAATAAGTGACCTCATGACCAAACTCATGGTGGATGCAAACCGTAAATAATACTGTTTAAAAGCGTTCGAAAATGAACGCTTTTTTCTTGTAAATACCCAGTAATATTCGTATAAAAATTGTAAAATAAACTGTGTTTTAACTCTTTTTACAAGAAATACATGGCTGCTTGTTGCGCATCTGGTAACCATGACGCTACTCATGCAAAAAACGGAGTAAGACATCTGCTGAAAGATAGGTATATGATGTATATATTCCCTCAATTATGAGGAGATTTTCATTTCTGTGAAGCCCTGCTCATGCTATAATGATTAAGAAAGGGTGAACTTAATGAAAACAGCCTATATAAACGTACGCATGATGAATCCGAGACAGAAAGCCTTTATTGTAGAAAAAGGTCGGTTCACACACGTCGGATCCAAAAGAAAAATACTCGATCAACCAATCAATCAAATCATCGATCTCAAGGATAAAACTGTTTTACCTGGGTTCAACGACGCCCACTTGCATGTGCTTGGACTTGGTAAAACGATGCGCATGATCGACGTGAGTAAGCAACCCTCAATAAAGGCCATGATCAATGTTTTGAAGACTTCCAAGGAGGAAGTCATTATTGGGCGTGGCTACAGAGAAACACAGTTTGAAGACAACAAGGAGCCCTCCAGAAAAGATCTGGACAGGGTTTCCACCAACAGGCCCGTTTTGCTTTACAGATTCTGCGGTCACGTGATCATTGCCAACACAAAAGCCATTGAAATGGCGCTTGAAGTGAATGGGGCTTACCCACAAAAAAGGGAATATTTCGACCTTGCAAAAGGAAAGTTCACAGAATCTACGAAAACCTTTCTCATGTGTCTTGAAAAAGAGGACAAAGAATCCTTAAAAGCCATGATCTTAAAAGGTCAATCGCATTTGCTGTCGCATGGGATTACCTCTGTAGGTAGTGATGACTTCGGTGTGGTATCTGTGAATTACGAAGCAGTCATGAATGTGTTCAAGGAACTCGCTTTCGATGACGCGCTTAAGCTTCGTGTGCTTGAGCAGGTGAATATCGCCTGTGAGAGTCAATTCGAAGACTTCCTTGAAAAAGGCTATCCTCACAAAGCCTTTGGAAGATTCAAAATCGGGCCCGTAAAACTACTAACAGACGGTTCCCTAGGAGCCCGTACAGCCGCTTTGAGAGAACCGTACTCAGACAAACCAGGTGAATCAGGGAGTATGGTCTATGATAAAATGTTTATTCAAAAACGCATCGAAAAAGCCCGTCACTACAAGATGGATTATGCGATGCACGCCATTGGAGACAAAGCCATAGAAACCCTTATAGACATCAGCGAAACCTTGAATAATGATTCGTATAGAGACGCCATTATCCATGCGCAACTCGCAGATGAACGCCTGATTGAACGAATGGCTTATATGAACCTAGGGGCCCAGGTCCAACCAGCGTTCACTGCGACGGATGCTTCAATTGTAAAAGCCAGACTAGGAAATAGGAGTGACCATGCCTATTTGTTCAATACCATGATTGAAAAAAACGTGCCCGTAGCTTTCAGTACGGACGCTCCCATAGAATCTGTCAATCCCTTTCACACCCTCTACGCGGCGTTGAAGAGAACTACCGTTGATCAAGCGCTTGAACCGTATAAACAAAGCGAAGGTATAACGCTTGAAAAAGGACTTGAAGCGTATACGAAAACGGGTGCGTATTTCGCGAGAGCTGAACACGAACTAGGCCATATCAAACAAGGAGAACTAGCGGACTTCATTGTCGTG
>Ga0306906_1000192_pt1 | contig 28835 bp, 33 predicted proteins | sample AntRauTorcE11897_FD_190405 | JGI IMG/M metagenome (GOLD analysis project Ga0306906, IMG submission 190405) | Saline lake microbial communities from Rauer Islands, Antarctica - Metagenome Torckler E11 #897 (v2) (version 2) | ecosystem: Environmental > Aquatic > Non-marine Saline and Alkaline >...
GAACAGGAAGACTTCGACTTGTCTTCACTTGTCGCCAGTGCAGAGTTTCAATCCGTTGTTGTAGACACACTGGATACATCACCAAGCCAGATCATCCGTGAAGCGTATCGTGACGAAGCTGGCGAGCTTCATGTAACGCTGTGCCAGAAAGTAGGTTCAGGGCATTGGGAGACAGGCATAACATTCGATTCAGCAGACTATAACCCTGAACTCATACTTGTTAAATACCGTACGGACAAGCCTCATGCCGGGAACGCGTATGCGATTACGTCTACCGGAGTAACGGGCGCGCAATCAGCACAAAGGGGATAAATCTAATGGGCCAAGTAAACGTAAAATCAGCAGCCGTAATTCAGGAAGAGTTTCTGGCATCCACTAAGTCTCGGCTTACCTCAGCAATTCAGTCCATGCTTGACGAGACGGCCAAGGAGAGAGGCTACGACAGCATCTTGAGCCTATGCACCTATGCCACATCAACCGCCGCAAAGTTCGCCGCTGAAGGTCAGGCTGGTGTGTCGTGGCGTGATGAAGTCTGGGCAAAGGGCTACAGCATTCTTGCCGATGTTGAGAGTGGGGCACGGGCAATTCCGACTGAATCTGAGTTGCTGGCAGAGCTGCCAAGCTTTGTGTGGCCGGGAGCATAACGCATGATCTACGCACTGACGCCACGGCTAGAGCTTGGTAATCTGAAGCTGAAGTTCTTCATTGAGAACTACTCACCTGTAGACCGGCATGGTGACTGGAACGAAGGTCGAGCGCATGGACAGGAAACAGAATATTATTGGCTGTTGGGTGTGTCTGGCAGGATGAAGTTTTAATCATGTATCTACAAAACTTCGACTTTTCTGAGTTCAAGAACAGCACTATACAAGACACTCAAATCTTCCCAAAATCCCTATCAGAGCAAGAACTCATCACCCCAACTAGAGGTAACTAATATGGTCCATAGACCTGACATTATCGGAACCATCTACAACAATGATGCTAAGTATGACGAAGAAGGAAACATGACAAAGAAGCCAACTAAGCAAAAAGGCTTTCATGTGAACTTCATACAAGAAGTGCCTGAACTTGAACAGTATAAATTAAATCCGCAACCAACAAATCCAATGCGAGTGTATGCTGGTGGTATCAAGCCAGTTGCTTATAAGTTTCCGAGCAAGAAAAAGTTCAAAGAGTACTTTCCAGATTCAGAGCAGGTGTAACACATGTCAAAATAGCTGCTGAAGCTCAGGTTGTGGTGGAGATGCTGTTTGGACTTTCGCTTATAAAGCAATAGAAATCTTACAAGAGATAACAACGTTTGAATGGCCAGAGCTATAAGCCGTATAAATAAAAGAAACAGATATAAAAGGTAAGGACATAATGCCTGCAATTTTGACTAATAAGCTAAGAATTACTAACGGCGATTACTTTCAGAATGATATATCGGAGATTCCGACGTATCTTTATATTGGAAGAACAACTGCATGGGGTGATGAACAGTTACCACCTGATGCTGTTGATTCTACTAATGGTCGTGCAGATGCTCTTCAAGAAGTTCAGGCACTAAAGCGAATTTACAGCTCTGACATTATTTCAGTTGCTCAGCGTTATGACTGGACAGACGGCGATGTGTATGATGAGTATACTGATGTCGCCAACATGATTGATGACAAGAATCCGGTAACTAACGAATATTACAAGTTCTATGTTGTCACTGATGAGTTCAATGTCTATAAGTGTCTATCCAATTATAAGAGATCGCAATCAACAACAAAACCATCTGGAACTTCTACGACTCCATTTACAACACCAGACGGTTACATTTGGAAGTTCATGTATACGATCAAATCTCCTGACGTATTCAAATTCATGACTCCAAACTGGATTCCATGCTATAATGTTGCATATAATGATAATAGCATTCAGTGGCAAGTACAAGATGCTACAGTTCCAGGGTCTATCGAGCACATAGCAGTGGTTGAAGACGGAGCTGAGTATGTTTCTACTGATCTTCCAAACGTCACGATAACAGGTGATGGAACGGGAGCTACCGCAGTTGCAGAAGTTGATGATTTAACAGGAACAATTGATCGTATCGTTGTAACGAATGCAGGAAGTGGATATACAGAAGCAACTGTTACATTAAGCGGGTCAACTGTAGGTGGTGGAGCAACCGCTCGTCCAGTTATTAGTCCAAGAAATGGTCATGGCTCAGATGCTAGATTAGAACTTGGTGCGACTCATAAAATGGTAAGAACAGTTATTGATGGTGATGAAGGTGGAGATTTTCCAACAAACATTGACTATCGTATCGCTGGTATTCTAAAAGAGCCACGATCAAATGATGCAGGTGTTGCACTCGCAATCGCAAGTACAAATCTATTCTCTGCTGGAGAAACTATTACAGGTTCATCATCAAGTGCAACAGGAACGATTAGATCAGTAAGTAGCATTGACAATCTAATATATGTTGAGTCTGTTTCTGGTGTATTTGAAAATGGCGAGACTGTTTCATCACAATCATATAACTTAACAGCGGTGTTAGACATTCTAAATGATGATAATATTCCGATCACTTCGGCTACCGCTCCTTCAAGTGGATATAAATCAAACAGTGGAGATATTTTGTTTACTTCTAATCGCACATCGGTTTCAAGAAATACAAACCAGATAGAAGAAATAAAACTAATCATCAGTTTCTAATAAATATCAAAAAGTTTTGAAAATAGGATTCAATAATGACAGAAGTCGATAAGTCAAGATCACCGTACTTTGACGATTATAACCGTGATGATAACTATTACGAGATGTTGTTTCGTCCAAGACGTGCAGTACAGACTCGTGAATTGAATCAAGTTCAGACAATGTTCTATGAGCAAGTTAAACGCTTTGGTGAACATATATTTGAAGATGGTTCAGTTGTCATTCCGGGTGAATCAAACTATGACCTAGAACTAAGCTATGTTACTGCAAATATCAATAATATATCTTCTGTCATTGATGTTCTAAGTAGTGACGGAGTAGAACTCAAATCATCTAACGGTGTTTCTGCTCGTGTCAAACTATTCCGTGAAGAATCTGGTGGTGATCCATCAACATTCTATATTGAATATCTTAATTCTTCTGATGATGCTTTAACAACAAAGTTTCAAGCAGGAGAAACAATAGACATCATTTTCAACGGTAATACGATTACTAATGCTAATGTTATTGGTGAAGGTGTTGCTTCTAAGTTTACAATCAACAATGGTGTCTATTATATCAACGGTCGTTTCGTTCTAATTGAGCGTGAGACGGTTCTTCTTGATAAGTATTCAAACACACCATCAAAAATCGTATGTATCATTTATGACGAAGAAGTTGTAACTGAGACAGATGACGATTCTCTGTTTGATAATGCTCAAGGTACTCCAAACTTCTCAGCACCTGGTGCTCATCGACTTCGTGTCAACACAAAGCTTGATGTATTTGATCTTGCAGACATTGATACAATTCCAGATAATGCTGTTGAAATCTTTCGTATTGATGAAGGTGAAATTCAGCGTAAGTATCGTGGCCCAGAATATAACATTCTTGAAGATGTTCTTGCACAGCGTACATTTGAAGAGTCTGGTGACTACACGGTTAAGCCATTTAAAATAGGCTTTGCTGAATATGGTACTGTGTTTGAAAATACAGATGAAGACAAGTTTGTTACACAGCTTGACCCAGGTATTGCATACGTAAAAGGTTTCCGTGTTGAGTCTCTTTCTAAAATCAACATCGAATCAAATAAAGCACGTGCAACAGGAATTCTAAACAACAGCTCAATTTCTGCTGGTTTGGGTTACTACATTAACGTTGATAATCTTAGCACAATTCCAGATATCAATACTTATCAAGAAATCGAATTTCAAGATACTGCTGTAACTACACCAGGAAATAATCCAGGTGGTTCTGTTCTAGGTACAGCACGTGTTCGTTTGATTGGTGATAATGAAGATGGATCATACAGACTTTATTTGTTTGATGTAAAGAATGCATCAGGTAATCGTTCTACTGGATTCATTGGAAATGTTCAAAGTGTTTTCTCATCAAGCAGTACAACATTTACTGCTGGTGTTTCTGATCCTACAATCCAAGAATCTGGTAATAACAGTCTAGTATTTCCAACAAATGTTGAATTTGCAAAATCACTTAAGAATCAATCTGGTATATCTGATACTTCATTCTCTACCGTTAAGCAGTTTAATGAAACAACTGATGCTAACGGCGTTGTGGTACTTACTGCTCCAACGAATGAAATCTTCATTCTTCAAGATCCAAGATACGCAGTAACTATATTCACTGACACTAATCAGTACTACAATATCTCCGGTGATGTTACATTGGGCGGTAATCCAAACGGTTCTATCATCACAATTGATTTTGGTAATGGTAACTCCGGTCGCCCTGTTAGATTTTCTCTGCAAGTAGCAAAAGAGCAAGTCGTTCAACGTGTTAAGACTCCAACAACTAATAGTGTTGTTGGATCATTCAGTAATGGGCAGCTTTCACTAAATCGTGCTGATGTATATCAAATAGACAGTGTGACTGATAACAATGGTGTAGATGTAACAGATCAAATTCAATTGTTTACGAATAAGACTCGTTCATTCTACGGTGTTTCATACGTTGAAACAAATGTTACTATTGCACAACCAATCACCGTTAACTATACTTACTTTGCTCATAGCTCAGGTGATTACTTCGGTCCTGATTCATATGACGATCTTGATTATGAAGATATTCCATCAGAGAATGGTGTAAGACTATCTGACGTGTTGGATTTCCGCCCACGTCTAGCAAATGACGGACAAGACTTCACTGGAGCTGGTTCAAACAAAGGTGATATTCCAACTCCTTATACAATCATTCGTTCAGACATTGAACATTATCTTCCAAGAAAAGATAAGGTATATGTTAAGTCTAATGGTAACTTTGGTGTTGTTGAAGGTGTTCCTTCTCTTGATCCAAAAGAACCTGCTGATCCGTCTGATTCAATGATTCTTTATAATCTTGATGTTCCTGCTTATACTTTCTTGCTTGATGACATCCAAGCAATCAAAGAAAATAATAGAAGATACACAATGAAAGACATCGGTATTATTGAAAACCGTCTGTCTAATGTTGAGTACTATACTTCATTGAATCTTCTAGAGCAAGAAGCTGAAAGCCAACAAGTTATTGATCCGATCACTGGTAATAATCGATTCAAAAACGGATTCCTAACAGATCAGTTCGTTGATCATAGTGTAGGTGACTTTACATGGTCAGGATATCATGTATCAATGGAAGATGAAGGAGAAATGCGTCCTGAATTTTCATTGAATGCTGTTGATCTTGAAGAGAATCTATCTGCATCTTCTAACGTTGTGATCAATGATGGTATTGTTACGTTACCTTATGAACATGTATCATTCATCAAGCAGGGTCTACGTTCTCGTACACTTAACGTTAACCCATACGCAATTTACAGATGGTCAGCTGAAATTACTTTGAATCCTTCTGTTGATTCGTGGATTGATACAAGATACACTCTTCCTGATGTTACATATCGTCTATTCAATAATGGTAGATTGACTCAGACATGGAACTCTTGGTTCTTGTTCTGGTCGGGTGGTACAAGAACGTCGTCTTCTTCTAGAAATGTAACAAGAAATATTGGATTTATTCAAGCAACGAGTCGTATCACTAATACACGAACTGTTCGTACAAACATTGATGTTGTAAATGATCGTCTAGTTGATACTTCAGTTATTCCGTTTATGCGTTCTATTACAGTTCGTGTTGATGGTAAAGGTAACCGTCCTAACTCAAGAATGTATTTCTTCTTTGATGATAAAGATGTAAATGCTTATGTTAGACCATCAGGCGGATCAGACGGGCAGCCAGTTATTACTGATCAACAAGGTGAGTTTACAGCATATTACAGAATTCCAAATAACTTTGCTCTGAGATTCAGAACAGGTGAAAAGAAACTTGTTGTAATAGATGATGAAAACAACCTTAGAGAAAATTCTACATCGTATGGTGATGCAACATTTACGTCATCTGGTATTCGTAATACTAGGCAGCGTACGATTGTAGCAACTCGTAGTACAACAACTTCAAGTTCTTCACGAGTAATCTCACGCCGTAGATTATGGAGAGACCCTCTTGCTCAATCATTCTTGGTTGAAAGGGATGGTGGTGTATTCCTTACTAAAGTAAAAGTATTCTTTGAGACTAAGGACACAATTACTCCAGTATCTGTTGAGATTCGTGAAATGGAAAATGGTTCTCCAACACAGAGAATTGTTCCAGGTGGTGTTAAGATGTTGAATCCTTCAGAGGTGAATACTTCTGATGATGGTTCGGTTGCAACTGAATTTGTATTCAATCATCCTGTCTATCTTGCAAATGGTAATGAATACTGCTTCGTTGTTATGTCTAACTCTAATGCTTATAATGCATTCATTGCAACTATGGGTGAAAGAGATCTTGGAACTAACAAGTTCGTTGTTGAACAACCTTATGCAGGTGTTCTGTTTAAGTCTCAGAACAACTCAACATGGACTGCTGATCAAAACTCTGATCTCCAGTTTGAACTAGAGATTGCTGATTTCGATATTAGTAGCCCAGGTATACTTATTGCTAACAATGCAAGCTTAGATGATATTGATCTTGAGCAAAATCCTATTAGAACTGAGAATGGAACAAACAACCTTTACATTACAAGTAATCTACACAACTATCCAACTGGAGCAACAGTAACAATCTCTGGTGCGGCAGGGGGAAATGGACTTACTGCTGGTGATATTAATGGTGACTTTGTTGTAGAGGATGTTCCATCACCAAATGAGTTTCTTGTTAGAATGTCTCAAGGTGCTCTTGCTAATTCATCTGGTGATATCGGTGGAACTGATGTATCACTAAGTAATGTGATTCAAGCATCTGTTCTTGCACCTAACATTCCAACAATTCAGTTGCCTAATACAAATCTGATCCTTGAAGCAAGAGGAACGGTTGGACAGTCGATTGATGGTAATGAAGGTCTTTATACTCTGATCACAGATTACACTGAGCTGTCTAATAATGAAAACAACACGATTGATACTCCTTGGATTGTAACAAGTGATAATGATGAATCAATCAATCTATCTGGTAATAAATCGCTAGAGTTCAGAGGAACATTCGTTTCAACAAGATCGAATATATCTCCTGTGATTGATCTCCAGGGAGCAAACATTGTAATGCCATTTGCAGCAATTACTAATCCTGCAGTCGATGATGCAGATTCAATCGGTAACTGGGCTAACTATAGAACTGGAATCAACGTTCTTAATGACCCAGCTGATCTGATGAAAGTATTCATAGACATTAACAGTCCTCAGTCTTCTAAAGTACTTGTATCCGCAAGGTTTGGTAACTCGGAAGATGAAATCGAAGAAGCAGATTGGTTCTTTATTCCAAACATGAGTTCAGAAAGAACAACTCTCGAAGATCGTTTTTATGAAAACGAATTTGAAAAAACAGGAATTGATCAGTTCACTCATTATCAGATTCTGATTCAACTTAAATCTGATAGTTCTGTTAACTTCCCTGTATGTAGAAGATTACGAGTTATTGCTCTATCTGACTTCTTATAATAGAGAGATATAATGATTAAAGTTAGTGGAAAAGAAAATCTGGTGAAAAATGAAAACGGGTCTGTGATGAACATAGACTCGTCTTCTTACAAAAAGGCTAAAGCTGCAAAGCAAAAAGTCGTTCAAGAAATGAAAGAACGTAACATCATGTTACATAGAATTGAAAGTCTCGAAAAAAGAATTACTGAATTAGAAGAGAGGTTTAAATGATAGCATTTGAAAAAGCCTTTAAAGATGTTGTAATGTTAGAAGGTGGATATGTAGATAATCCTTATGACTCTGGTGGTAAAACCAAGTACGGGATTACTGAAGAAGTTGCTCGTAAGCATCACTATAAAGGTGGTATGAAAGACTTCACTAAGCCATTTGCGAAACATATCTATAAAGTAGACTATTGGGACCCTCTATATCTAGACGAGGTTGCTGCAGTTTCTCGAGATGTTGCTCTAGAACTATTTGACTCTTGTGTCAATATGGGACCAGATAGAGCAACTGATTTTCTACAGCGGTCTCTTAACGTTCTCAATGTTAGAGAAAGAGTGTACGATGATCTAACACTTGATGGTGTTATGGGTCCAGCAACACTCGGTGCTCTAAGAAAACATGTTGAGCACCGAGGTTCAGCTGAAGTGTTATATAAAATGCTGAATGTATTGCAAGGTGCATTCTATGTTAATCTTGCAGAACGTAGAGAAAAAGATGAAACATTTATCTACGGTTGGTTCAAACACAGAGTAAAGTAATATGGCAGTGACAACAAGATTAGAATTAAAAGAATATTGCTTGCGCAAACTTGGTAAGCCTGTCATCAATATTAACGTTGATGATACACAGGTTGAAGATCGTGTTGATGAAGCACTTGAAACTTTTCAAGAAAAACATTATGATGCAACAGAACGCGACTGGGTCTACTATGAATTAACACAAACTGACCTTGATAATGGCTGGGTTGCTATTCCTGATGATATCTTGGTAGTCATTGGTCTACTTCCATTTAGCGAGATTGCAGCTCAAGCTGATTTGTTTTCATATCAGTATCAGCTAGCATTGAAAGAGCTATCTCCGTGGAGACCATTGAATCAGTTAGACTACTATATGAAAGTTACTAACTATGAATCTATCAATGATATGACATCAGTGACACCAACGTTTGATTTCTCTAAACATGCTGGTAAACTAAAGATCTTTGAAGATCTGAAAAAGCTTGGTGTTGGTTATAAGCTTGCTGTTCATGTCCAAAGAATTATTGACCCAGCACAAGTTCCAAAAATCTATAATGATAAGTGGCTTAAAGAATTTACGACTGCTTTAGTGAAAAGACAATGGGGCGAAAATCTCAAAAAGATGAGCGGTATTACATTGCTTGGTGGTGTTGAGCTAAATGGCCAACAAATATTTGATGAAGCAATGGATGAGATTGCTAAGCTCGAAGAAAATCTTGAAGAAACATATATGCTACCGAATGATTTCATTGTAGGTTAATATGACATTATCAAAAGAACAAGAACGTCGTAGAGAAGAAGCAGAGTTTCAACGAGATCGACGTAAGTGGCGAATTCGTAGACGCTTTGCTATATCTTCATTTGTTCAACTTGTTCTGTTGACATTGTTTTACATTATTGCTCCATTCTATATGACTGCTGATCAAGCTCAGACATTCGCTGAGTTCAATTCAATCATCATTACACTGATTGGTTTTCATACTGGTCTAGTCATGTTGTATATGGGTGCAGTAACCTATAATGAGTCTATCTCCAAGGACATGTATAACAAGAACATTGAATCTCCTGAAGATGGTATTAGAAGATGATCTAGTGGTGACTAGACCATTTAATAAATAAATCTATATGTTCCTATTGATTCAAATAAAAGGACATTCTAAAGTCTTCTAGAGGGTTATATGCCAAACGTCAGTCCACACTTCCAGCACTACAATGCTACGAACGAACAGAATCTGATTCAAGACCTTGTTGATGAATCAATCTATCAGCGTGGATTGGAAATTGTTTACATTCCTAGATCACAAGACAATATTGACTATCTATATAATGAAGACCCTTCTCAGTATTACGATTCATTCAAACTTATAGCAGTCTATCCTTTATTCGTAGATGGATTTGATGGGCAAGAACTGATGTCTATGTTTGGTAATGAATTTCAAAAGTCCGGTACTTTTGTAATGTCAAAAAGAAAGTGGGCTGAAATATTTCCAGAGTATCCGCTTCCACGAGAAGGTGATCTAATCTATATGCCAGTCACAAATGCTATTCTTGAAATAAAATATGTAGAACAAGAATCGCCTTTCTTTGAAAAGGGTAAGCAATACGTATATGAACTAAAGACAGAAGCATTTGAATTCTCCTACGAAAACATTAGCACCGGTAATACTGAAGTCGATGATATCGTTGCAGATGAAATTGATGTATTGAATCAAGATACTAATACTGAAGGCTACGGTGACAATGATGACATTGCTAATGATACATCAGACGATATTGATTTCGATCCAGACAATCCATTCGGAGTTAGATGATGGCTATACTTGAGAATCATTTTTACAACAAAACAATTAAGCTATACACAGCCGTCTTTGGAACAGTCTTCAATGATATGAGTATCATTCGTTCAGATGGCAAAGAAGTAAAAGTTCCAATTGCATACGCAGGGCAACAGAAACAGAATGTTCGTATAGATGAAGAGTCTGAACGTCCTAATGTTCGACATAAAATGAATCTTCCTCGAATGGCATTTCGTTTAGTTGGTTGGGAAAAAGACGAGAGCCGCATCACAAATAAAAGGCACGTTCTGCAAGATCAACAACCAGATCGTACTTCTGTTAATAGTGTACAGTCTCAGTATAATCGAGTTCCATATAACTTCGACTATGAACTCATGGTTAAAACAAAGCATGTTGATGATATGCTACAGATCGTAGAGCAGATTCTTGTTTACTTCAATCCAGGAATTGAGATTGTTGTAAATGACAATGAAACTATTAATGCATCTACTGCAATAAATCTTGAACTAAATGGTTCTAACTTTGAAGATAACTTTGAAGGTCTATATGAAGATGGTCGATCTATTGAAGCTACTTTCAATTTTACTTTAGAAGGTTACTTATATACTCCATCACAAACAAGTGGAATCATCAAACAAATAAATCTAAATTATTATGACTTACTTGACCCAGATACAATTTTAGAATCTGATGTAATAGATGAGAGTGATCTATAATGGCTGAAAGTAAATTCGATAGGCAATTAAAAAGCCTCATAGCAGGTGATGAAGATGTCAATAAAGAACTAGACAATATTCCAGATGAAGGTGAAGAAGAGCAACCGCAAGATATGTCTCCAGTTACTTTTGATCCTAAAGAATCTGGTGTTGATGAATTTAGAAACAAAGACATAGAAAGCGATTACAAATTTGCTCGTTCTAATCTTTACGGTCTGATTGGTCGATCAAATGCTGCTTTGGAACTAACATTAAAAATTGCAGCGATGTCAGAACATCCAAGAGCAATGGAAGTTGCTTCTACTATTATGAAGACATCAGCAGATATGACAAAACAGCTACTTGAATTACAAAAGTCTGTTGAAGAACAAAAAGGAAAGTCTGGAGAACACCCTAAAGGTCATTATGAACAACATAATCACTATTATGGGGAAGGCGACAAGTCTGCGACAGATATAGACGGTGAGTTAGATGGCCTCGAAGACGAAGACAACAAAAATAAAAAATAATATAATCACAGATGAAAATACAGTTACGCGTAAAATTAAAGATCTTAAACGTGTAGCTGATTTTGACGTGCTTGGGTTTTATGAAGCAAATAAAGGTCTCGTCAAAAAGTATTTAAGAAAGAATACTCTCAAATTAGATATTCCTGACTTTGATGAAGAGTTAATTACTGATAATTGGTGGTATAAGAATAAAGAAGGTATTCTCAGAACAGGTATCAAAGAAAAAGAATACACTACTTATCAAAAGTTAGAATGGATTAAGTGCGCACTTGATGTTGTTTACTTTACTCGTAAACATGTAAAGATCATTTCTATTGATGATGGTATCATACCTTTTGATCTGTATGACTATCAAGAAGATCTGCTTTATATGTATGATCAGAATCGTTTCTCTATTAGTCTACAATCAAGACAAAGCGGTAAGTGCGTCACTGATAACACGTTAATAAATATACGTAATAAGACAACAGGCGAACTAAAGTCTATTACAATTGAAGAATTTCATGAGCTCAGAAAGAAAGAAAACAACAGTTAAATATGTCACTTGTCAAATATGTGATAAAGAAATGACAATGTATAACATTGGTGTTCATGTTAAAAAGCAGCATGGTCTTGATCCAAATGAATATAAAATTGAGCATGGATTAAAGAAAGATCCAAATAAAAAGAAAGAATATACATGCAGGCATTGTGATGAATCTTTTTTGGTTGCTAGTAATGCAAAAAGACACTACTTTTGCTCAGAAGATTGTAAGGTCAAGTATGTTAGAGAAAAAAGAAATGATCAGTCAGGTGGTATATCTTTTATTGATTGTCCTTTGTGTGTATGGCAAGGTAGTGTATTAAAAATGCATTTTACTCTAATGCATCCAAATGAAAACTTTGAAGAAGTCACTAAAAATATGCAAACAACATCAGATCACGTTCACGATAAAATGTCAGCACTGGCTTCTGGTGAGAATAATGTTTGGCACAATCATGGTGGTAAATATTCTTCGTTGTCTAAACATTTTACTGGTTATAATGATCTTAGTTCAGATGAAATTGATAATAAGATAAAAATCGTTTCAGATAAGATAGGCTGTTCAAATAAAAATAATGGTAATAATACAACAACTTTATTATATTGGCTTAATTTGGGTTATACCGAGGAAGAAGCTAGAGATCAACTAAGAAACAGACAAATCACTTTTAGTTTAGATAGATGTATAGAAAAGCATGATGCAATTGAAGGTCACATCGTTTGGCAAGAAAGGCAAGACAAGTGGCAAGAAACATTGAAGAGTAAATCACAAGAAGAAATAGATGAGACAAATATAAAAAAGGCAAGTAAGATAAATTATAAAACACTGTGGGGCTTGAATCTTGACGCCGATGGCATTTTTTATATAATAAAAGTAAAAGAAAGCACGTATAAAATAGGAATAACATCCAAGCCTTCAGTCTACTATAGATATAATTACAGTCTAAATAAAGATGATATAATTGTTAGCGAGCAAGCAGAAGATATTAATCACGCGTTTATGATAGAACAAGTATTAAAGAAGAAATATATAAAATCTATTAAGAAAGATGATTATGGTATGTATGGATGGACAGAAGTATTGAACAATGTCAATATAGATAACTTATTAGTAGATTATTTACAATTGGCGCATTCAAAACAAAACGCACTAGACATGTTTAATGAGGCATTTAATAGGTGAACCTATCAGATAATATAGACCGAAAATTTGTTGAATCTTTCAATTGCTCTGATTGGGAGGTGGAGACGGATACTGGATATCAGCCAATTGTACGTTCACATAAAACAATTAAGTATACCGTATATGAAGTTAAGCTAGACAATAATACATCTATAAAATGTGCAGATGATCATATTTTAATAGATAAAGATAAAAACGAAGTATTTGCTAAAAATTCTATTGGTTGTTATATTATAACTAAGTTTGGTGCAAGTAAAGTTGTTTCTGTAGAGAATTTAGAATATTCTGAGCATATGTACGATTTAGAAGTTGACTCAGAGGATCATGTATATTATACCAATGATGTGTTATCTCATAATACACAAACAACCGCTAGCTTCATATTACACTTTTCATTATTTAATGATGCAAAGATGTCAGCTATACTTGCAAACAAAGCTGACCAAGCTCAAGAAATATTAGAACGTATCCAGCTTTCATTTGAAATGCTACCGTTATATCTACAACCAGGTGTTAAGACTTACAACAAACGATCTATGAACTTTGGTAATAATTCAAAGATCATGACGTTCTCTTCGAGTTCAAGTTCTGTTCGTGGTAAGTCTATTGCATTACTTTATGTAGACGAGACTGCCTTCATACCAAATGATATGCAATTCTATGAATCTACATATCCAACAATTGCATCGGGTAAGCAATCTAAAGTTATTCTTACAAGTACTCCAAACGGCACTCGTGGAATGTTCTACAAACTTTGGCAGGAATCTATTTCTAATCGAAACAGTTATGTTCGTAAGATCGTTACATGGAACATGGTCCCAGGACGAGATAAGAAATGGAAAGAAGAGACGATTGCTAACTCTAGTGCTGAGCAATTCAGACAAGAACATGAATGTGCATTTAGAGGTTCATCTGATTCACTTCTATCTGGTGCTGTACTTGAGACATTGATTGTAAAAGAACCAATTGAAATGATTGAAGACTTAGCAATATTCGAAGAAGCAAAAGAAAGTCATTCATATGCAATGACAGTTGATTGCTCTGAAGGTGTAGGTGGTGACTTTCATGCTGTATCTGTAATTGATATTACACAAGTACCTTATGAAGTAGTAGCAACATATTCAAATAATAAATTATCTCCATTGCTATTACCCAATTTGCTATTAAACGTTGGAACAAAGTATAACGACGCTCTGATATTGATAGAGAATGCTTCGTCTGGTGGTCAAGTAGCATCAGACTTATATTATGATCTTGAATATGAAAATACATTGATGACAATTCAAGAGAAAGGAAAACAAGTATTAGGATTTGATTCTGAAGGTAGACTTGGTGTAAAAACTTCGAAGCAAGTTAAGTCTATTGGATGTTCAACTATTAAGACTTTAATAGAAAACGGAAAGATTAATCTAAATGATAGCAATATGATCTCCGAGTTTGGAGATTTTGTTCCTAAAGGTGGATCATATGCTGCAGCCGAAGGTGCCCATGATGACATGGTGATGTCTATGGTTCTATTTGGATGGCTTACAACTCAATCATACTTTGTAGAAATGACGGATGTAGATATTAGACAGAAATTGTTTTCAGATATGAGAAGCCGTTCAGAAGAAGAAATGTTGCCATTTGGATTCATTGACGATGGTCATAGTGAATTTGATGGTAATCAGTACATAGACCGGGAAAGCAGCTACGGCATAATAAGTTAAAGTGGTTTATTTATAAATAATAAAGAATCATAACAAACACGGATAAGAGAGGTAAATCCTATGGCAAGTCCTGGCGTAATTACGCGTGAAAAGGACGTCTCACTAAACATTAACAGCATTGAGTCAAATGCTAGTTCAATGGTGGGATTGTTCCGTTGGGGACCTGTTAATGAGCTAGTCAGAATCACAACAAATGAATCTGAACTTGTTCAAAAGATGGGTCGTCCAGACAGCGCAACAACAATATCATTCCACTCAGCTCTAAACTATCTGACATACGTTAAACCGTTGTACATTGTTCGAGCAGTAGATGATGCAGTTGCATTAAACGCAGCTCCTTCAACCGGAACTCCTACTATTGTGGGAAATGATGGAGACTATGAAACAGTCGATCTAACAGGAAATTCATTCATTGGTCGTTATCCTGGTACTCTAGGTAACAGTCTGAGAATCTCGGTTGCTGATGATAGTGGCTTTTCTGGTTGGGAATACGAAAACGATTTTGAATTTGCTCCACAAACTGGAGAATTCAACGTTGTTGTAGTAGACGAAGATGGTGAAATTACAGGAACAGCTGGAACAATTCTAGAATCATATGAACTAATGACTAAGGTCGAAGGTTCTAAAAAGCCTAACGGTATATCTGCATACATCACAAAAGTTCTTCAAGATCAGTCACAATATGTTCTTACTGGAGACTTGGATGAAATTATATTTACTGAATCAGGTTCACTTGGTATCTATGATGTATCACTGACAGGTGGTGTTGATGGAAACGATTCTGCTAACGCGGACTTTTCTACAGCGGCTCAAGCGCTTTCTAACTCTGAGACATTGGATATAATCAGTACATTCACTTCTGCTGTGCCAGCCGCATCTAAAGGCACTCTAATTGATACAATGGTTACTCGCCAAGATGCTGTTGCATTCGTCGCTCCTGAATTGGACGATGTATACAACAATCCAACTGCTGCTGATGATGTGGTTGATTATTTTAATAGTACAATCAACAAGAATACGTCTTACGCATTCTATGTAGATAACTGGAAGCTGGTTTACGATAAGTATGCTGATAAGAACATTTGGATTCCTACGGATTCAGATGCAGCTGCGCTTCATTCACGTGTATTCGTTCAGAATGAGCCTTGGTTCTCACCTGCTGGTCTAAACCGCGGTCAGCTAAAGAATGTAATCAAGCTTGCTTGGAATCCAAACAAAGCACAACGTGATGTTCTTTACAAAGAATCTATCAACTCTGTTGTTGCATTCCCTGGTGAAGGTACTGTTCTGTTTGGTGATAAGACAGCACTTAAACGTCCAAGCGCATTCAGTCGTCTCAACGTACGTAGTCTGTTTATCGTACTTAAGAAATCAATTGCTGAAGCTTCTAAGTTCCAGCTGTTCGAGCTTAACGATCAGATTACACGTAACGTATTCCGTAATGCGGTAGATCGTTACCTAAACAGCGTGCAAGGTCGTCGTGGTATTAATCGATACAGCGTTGTATGTGATGAAACTAACAACACTCCGCAGGTTATCAATTCTAATGAGTTCGTTGGTGATATCTACATTGACCCAGCACGTTCAATTAATACTATTAAGCTTAACTTCATTGCAGTTGATGCAGGTGTAAGCTTCGAAGAAATAGAAGGGGCATAATAGCATGGCTGGAATTAATGATTTCCTAGCTTCTTTAAGTGGTGGTGGCGCAAGACCGAATCGATTTGAAGTAGTAGTCGATTTCCCGGCTTTCGCCGCTTCACAAGAAGAAATCCGTAAAACATCTTTCTTGTGCCAGTCAACAAGTCTTCCAGGGTCTAACCTTGGAATCATGACTGTTGGTTTTCGTGGCCGTGAATTAAAACTTGCTGGTGATCGTACTTACGATGATTGGGAAGTTACATTTTATAATGATACAGACTTCGCGATTCATGATGCTATGGAAAGATGGCACAACGGAATTAATCAATATAACTCAAACACAGGTCTGCCAGTTCCTGATGACTATCTATCTACTGTTTCTGTATATCAGCTAGACAGCAATGATAATCGCATCAAAGAATATGTGCTGAAGCTGTCATTCCCAACAGTGATTGGACCGATTGAGCTTGGGCAGGATAGCAATGACGCTATTGAAACGTTCAGTGTTACATTTGCTTACTCTGATATTGATAATGGACAAAGCACTTAAAGCAGTGTATAAATATGATGGGGGTAGCAATATCCCCATCAATTTTTTAGCTTAAAGGTTATATATGGCTCAAACATCATTTTTTGGAAATTTTCTCGACAAGTTCAAACTCGCTGATGAGAAAAAAGAAGAGCGCATTCAGAGTAACCAGATCGCGACTGATCGTGATGATGGTGCTGTTGAAGTCGAAGACGCATTTAGTCAATATCTTCTAAACATTGACTGGTCTTATAACTCACAAGCAGAACTAATTGAGACTTACCGTGACATAGCAAACTATAGCATGGTTGATTATGCCATTGAAGATATCGTTAATGAAATGGTGTCTTTCTCTGAGCATGAGAATGCTGTGGAATTGGACTTGAAAGATTTAGAAGAAGATCTTTCAGAAAATATTAGAAGCAAAGTTTATGAAAAGTGGGATAAGATCACTAACATTATGGATCTTAATTCTAGTATTCATAAGAAAGCAAGACAGTTTTATATAGACGGTCGCCTTTCGTATCAAAAAGTAATTGATAAGAATAAGCCTAAAGACGGTCTTCTAGATATTATTGATCTTGATACTCGTTATGTATCTAAAGTACGTAACGTGCAATATGACAAAGACACAAGAACAATAAATAATATTGAAGAGTACTTTGTCTATGACGATAAAATTCAGACAACAAGATCGCAAGCAAGTCAAAGTAATAATAGCTTGCAGACAAAGAATCAGTCAAAATATAAAGAAGCACTTAGACTTGATCCTAACCTTCTTACTTATGTTACATCTGGCATTTCAGATCAAAGAACTGGAATGGCAATAAGTTGGTTACACAAAGCAGTTACTCCTTCTAACCAACTACGTATGATGGAAAATTCACTTGTCATCTATCGTATTACTCGTGCACCTGAGCGTCGTATTTTCTACGTTGATGTTGCTAACCTGCCTAAAACAAAAGCAGAGCAATATGTACGTCATTTAAAAAATATGTATCGTAACAAGATGTCTTTCGATCCAGATTCAGGTACATTCAAAGATCGTCGCCATCTACAAACAATGCAGGAAGATTATTGGCTACCACGTAATTCTAAAGGTCGTGGAACTGAAGTATCAACATTACCAGGTGGTCAAAATCTTGGCGATATTGAAGACGTCCAATACTTCCAGAAAGAATTGTATAAAGCACTTAACGTACCAGTCTCAAGATTAGAACCAGAAAATTCAATCATGGGTGGTCGTGGTGCTGAAATAACTAGAGATGAATTGAAATTCTCTAAGTTTGTATCTAAGATTCGTAAGCGCTTCAATATAGCATTCCTTGATCTACTTAAAACTGAGCTTATCCTATCTAAAGTAATGACTATTCAAGAATGGGATAAGATCAAAAACAAGATTGATTTTGTATATGCTCAAGACATGCAATTAGAAGAAATGCGTTCGTCCGAGCTAATGAGAGATAGGCTTGACCTTGTTCAGCTATATGAGCCGTATGTTGGGAAGTATGTTTCTAATAAATATATTAGGGAAATGGTCCTGAAGCAGACTGAACAAGATATAGGTAATATGGATAAAGAGATTAAGGAAGAACAATCAAATTCACAATATAAAGAGCCTGACCCTGGCTTCTAAGTACTATTTAACAGAGAGAGGAAAAGCATGCGAGTAGCAGAGCAGTTTATTAAGCAGCTTCAGGAAGGTAAAACTACTGAAGCAATCAGAACGCTGAAGTCTTCACTATATGAAAGTACTTCAGAAATGATCGAAGAAACCAAACAAGACGTCATCGCTTCTTATGGCTTTAAAGTCAATGAAGGAAAGAAAAAGAAATATAATGAAGAAGATGAAGAAGACATGGATGACGAAGAAGACGAAGAAGACGAAGAAGACGAAGACATGGATGACGAAGATGATAAAGAGGAAGACTAATCATGTCTGAACAATTAGAAGAAGCACGTAGAGTTGTTCGCGTAAACTCTAAAGGCAAAAAGACACGTAAAACAAAATGTCGTAAAGGCTTTAAGGTTTCTTCTAACGGTAAGTCATGCGTTCCAATTTCTGGTGCAGACAAAGCTAAGAAAAAGCGCGCAGTAAAGAAAGCCGTTAGAACAAAGAAATCTAAAGGCGGTGGTGCTAAAACTCGCGCTAATCGCAAGCGTCTTAAGGCTATGCGTAAAAGAAAGAGTATGAATCTATGAGTAAAAAATTCAACTTACTAGTCGAAAACTCTGACCAGATTGAAGTCCTGACAGAACAGACTGAACAAGGCAAGCAACTATACATTGAAGGTATTTTTGCTCAGGCGGAACGTAAAAATGGTAATGGCCGTATTTATGAAAAGCACATTATGGAAGGTGCTATTGATAAGTACATCAAAGAATACGTTTCAAAACGTCGTGCGTTAGGTGAACTCAATCATCCAGAGTATCCAACAGTCGATCCAGCTGAAGCTGCTATTCGTATTACTGAACTTAAGTGGAATGGTAACGATGTATACGGTAAAGCACTTGTACTGAATACACCAAAAGGTCAGACAGTAAAAGGTTTACTTGAAGGTGGATTCAACATGGGTGTTTCTACTCGTGCACTTGGTTCTCTGAAAGAAAAGAATGGTGTCAAGTACGTACAGGACGATCTAATGTTCACAGCAGTTGACTGTGTAGATAATCCTTCAGCACCAGATGCTTATGTCAACACTCTCTCAGAATGCAAGAAGTGGATGATTAATGAGTCTGGTGTTTGGGTTCCAAGTACTGAAGAAGCTCGAGATGACATTAATCAAGAGCTCTTCATGGAAAAACTAGAACAGTTCATCAAAGGATTCAAAAAATGAAATCAATGAAACAGTTTTTAAATGAAGAAAAAGATGAGTATAAAGTCACTGTAACGGTACGTGATGCTCGCAAAGCAAACGATATTGCTAAAGATATGTTTCGTGGTTCTTATAAGAATGATGGTTCAAATGTATTCATTTTCAAGTCAGAAGATGACCAATTTGAATTCGCAGATGCGCTTGACAACGCTGGTTTAGAGATAGATCTCTAGATGAAGCACACCGTAAGTATGCTCCAAGAACTGAACGTGTTTCTCTAAAAGATTTTATTGCTAATGTAAAATAACCTTAAATGTATTAAGATATAAATAGTATTAAGTAAATCAACCATGAGGTTAATCAAATGAATGAAAATCTACAAAAAATCTTCGAAGGTATGGAGCTGAGCGAGGACTTCAAGAAAAAATTTGAAGAAATCTATAATGCTCGTATTGAAGAAGAAACTCAAAAGATTGAAGAATCAGCTAATGAAGCTGCTGAAGAAAAGTATTCTAAGATTTCTGAAGAATATGCAGAGTATATTGTTGGCGAAATGGAAGACAAGACTGAAGCATACATCAACGAAGAAGTAATTCCTTCTGTTGAAAAGTATGTCGACTATGTCGCTAAAGAATTCATGAACGAAAACAAGCTTGTTATTGAGTCAGAAACAAAAGTCAGCTTGGCAGACAAGTTCCTTTCTGGATTCTCTCAGGTCGCTGAGCAATATAATGTAGTAATCCCTGAAGGGCAAGCTAACGATATTGAAGCACTTCAAGCAAAACTTGATGAAGCTAACCAGCAAGTAGAAAAGCTGATGAGCAAATCTGGTGAACTTGAAGATCAGATCACAGAAAGCAAGAAAGCAAAAATTGCTGAATCTGTATCTGGTGATATGACAGAAACACAGCGTGAGCGATTCGTTGAATCAGCTGGTCGTGTTAAGTTCATTGATGAAAGTCAATATGAATCTGCAATGCAGGAACTGAAAGAATCCTTTTCTCCTGAAAAAGATAAAAGCAAAGAAAGTCTAAATGAGAATCAAAAGGAAGAAGGTACACAAGAACGTGTAACTGAATCCGATTCTTGGATGGATAATCTTCTGTCTAGAGTTTAAATCGCTACTTTAATAAATAAATATAAGTAAATCAATTAAGAGGTTTTACAATGGAACAAATCAACGAAAAGGTCACTCAGCTGATCGAATCTGATAAGTTTCCAAAAATTGGAAACGATTACAAGAAGTACGTTACTGAACGTTCACTTCACAATCAGATTGAATACATGAAGAGCATTAACGAAGCATCTGCGGATACTTCTACACAAACTGCTGGTGTAAGCAATTGGGACCCGGTTCTAATTCGCATGGTACGTCGTTCTATGCCACAGCTTATGGCATTTGACCTAGCAGGCGTACAGCCAATGAGTGGACCTACTGGTTCAATCTTCGCTATGCGTTCACGCTACACCAACCAAACTGGTGATGAAGCACTATTTAATGAAGCTAAGTCTGGTTACTCAGGTGCTGGTACTCAAGCTGGTGATACTTCTGGTTTCGCTGCTGATGCATTCGGTTCAGGTGATCCAACTACTGGTACTGATTACGGTTCAGGTATGGATCTTTCAACTGCTGAAGCACTTGGTACTGAAAGTGGTACTCCTTGGCAAGAAATGACATTCAGTATTGAACGTACTGATGTTTCTGCTAAGTCACGTAAACTGAAAGCATCGTTCACTCGTGAGCTTCAGCACGATCTTCGTCAGATCCACGGTCTTGACGCAGAATCTGAACTTGCGAACATCCTTTCTACTGAAATCACAGCAGAGCAGGATCGTGAACTTCTACGTACTATTAACGTATCTGCACAGCTTGGTGCTCAGGACGCAGCTGTTCCTGCACTGTTCGACCTTGCAGCTGATTCCGATGGTCGTTGGTTGGTTGAGAAGTTCAAGGGACTATTGTTCCAAATCGAACTTGAAGCTAACGAAATTGCTAAGCAGACTCGTCGTGGTAAGGCTAACCGTCTGATCTGTAGTTCTAACGTTGCATCTGCTCTGAACATGGCAGGCGTACTTGACTACAACCCAAGCCTACTTGCTAATCTGAACGTAGATGAAACAAGTACTACATTTGCTGGTGTTCTACTTGGTCGTTACCAGGTACACATCGATCCTTATGCAACTCGTGATTATATCACTGTTGGTTACAAAGGTTCAAATGCTTGGGACGCGGGTGTTTACTGGTGCCCATACGTACCGCTTGAGATGGTTCGTGCAATTGGTGAGGATTCATTCCAGCCACGTATCGGTTTCCAAACTCGCTACGGTGTACGTGCTAACCCATTCTCTTCTACTCTACCTAACGGTTCTGCTAAGGCAGGAAACGGTCTGGGCCAAGGCGAGAATGAGTACTTCCGCAAGTTCGCGGTATCAAATCTTAAGGGTTAATTCTTGAGATAATAATAAGAAGAAAAGATTGGGGACTCAATGAGTCCCCTTTTTTATGGAAGGTTTAAATTATTGGAATGGTTGGTTTCTAACATTTCCAGAGTATTGTATTCAATATTTGGTTTTTATATAGTTTCATCACTTTCCACCCCAACGTTTTGAACGAATAACTGTATATGTATCCCAATCCAATTTAGGATAGCGCATGATAAAGTAGTTCGGTGAATTTGTATTCTTTGTTCCATACAACTCCATACGATTCTCTTCTGCTATATGAATCGCAATAAACTTGTCACCTTGCCAAACAAGAGTTGATTTTTCATCAAGCTTTTCTTCAATTGGCTCGCCTGGCAATTCCATTTTGTTCATTAAAAAGTGACATGAATCAATAGACCTAGTATGTTGATATTTGAATATGATCATTATACTCCTCCACTTGTAAACTTACGCCAGTCCAAAGCAACTCTACAATGAAAGTTTCTAGATTGAATTTCTTTAATGCATCTTTCAAGATAATCAGTAATTGCTTTCTGAGCACTGACAATATCATTTACCAAGACAAGTTTTTCATCAGCTGATAAGTAGCGATCAATATCAGACTTAAGTATCTTTTCATGAATTACTCCATTCTGGCTATAGTACTTATCAGTCTGCTTGCCTTGGTAGTATTTCCAACGCTCAAGCTTAACTTTTTCTTTAAGAGCATAAAGATCTTTCAACTTCAAAGTATGATCTGTAAACACGTCATTGTACTTTGTATGGAGCTTTGGTGTTTTCAATACCTCAGTATCCAATTCAAAGTCATCAATAGACAGATCAGAAGCAGCCATCTTTTTGATTCTTTCGAGCTCTTCGATGATCCCGTCTTTCAACGAAACGAGATCATCTGATACACTTTTACTTAAACCCATAATTACTCTTCAATAGTGAATCTGATTTTTTCTTTGAGATTGTAAGCTTTACCATTATACCAAACTGATTTAGGAAAGCCATCATCGTACACGCCTTCATCAATATCTTTGTTAATCAATCTTACACCATGATCTATCGTATGAACCATGTGTACAACGATGTCTTCAATATAAGTCTTACCGTCTTTACCGAATTCGTGGGCAGCATTTTCATAAGGAAAGATAATGAATGGTGTAAATCCTACAATAGACTTTTCTTTAGACTGGGGTTGCTCAACAAGTTTACGTTGCTCTTGGATAGGAATTTTCTTCAGGCTACGAAAAACATAACTTCTACGCATTCCATTAGTGTCATCAATTTCTACTGCAGCTTCTTGAAAAAATTTGTCAGCAGACATAATAGTACCTTCGCACCCATTAAACTTAGACCATTTAGATTCAATTGTTACACGATCACCACTAGTAAACATTTACAATTCTCCATTCCAATCTTCATTGATTTCCTCGCCGTTGACATCAATAATTTTGAATTGATTATAGCGAAGAGTTACACTCGTAGTCAATACTACAGATTGACCGACAGATGTATATTGTAAACCTTCTAGAGAAAGAGGGAAACAATCTAAGTAAATAAATTTTGTGATTCTTTCTCCATTTGCATTCAATGCCGTAATCTCACAGCTGTTTGTCTGATTTAAATGAGCACCATCATTATTCTTACACTTTAGCATCCACTTGTAAAAGTAAAGCCATTCACGATGATCATCTGATACTAAGAGCTGAATGTTAAGCGGCTCTGTTTCAATCTTATTGGTTGGAAGAAATAAGTCTTTACGACCAGAACCGAATGGTGCTTGGCCGAATGTTAAGTCAGCAACATTAGTTCCTTGAACACTATATGATGTATCTTTACTCTCACCAACTGTCATAATGTAATTAACTGATCTTGCTAAGTCTCTTTGTTCCACAATTTTTCTCCTATTAAATAGAACATATAGAAGAATTTATTAAGAGTCAAACACATGAAAAATTTTAGACAGTTTATCACAGAAGAAATGTCGCAGTTTAGTGGCTTTTTGATTTCACGAGATAATATGCCACAAATCAAAAATGTAAAAGACTATGTGAACTTTATAGAGCGTCAGGGAATCAGAGTTGACTCTGGTAATATGATGGTCTATATGTTTCGTCCTACTCAGATTAACTTTGAGCAAGAAAAAGTCGATCGTATTAAAGCTGATGTTGGCGATGACACTTCTACTATGACACCTATCGTTGTATCAGAAGATGGATTTGTATTAGATGGGCATCATAGATATTTTGCAGCACGACAGATGGATATAAGCATTCCCGTCATTACAGTCAATTTACCTATTAATAAATTACTTAAACTCACAAACGAATATCTTGAGTATAGCGATGGTTGATACCGTTACGATTCAGAAAATAAACGAAGTATGGATGAAAGTTACATGTAACGAACCTTACATGGAGATGGATATCTCTGACCACTTTCAGTTTGAAGTTGCTAATGCTCAGTATGATCCACGAGTTAAGTTTGGACATTGGGACGGCATAAAGCGTCTATACAATCGCAAGACAAAACGTATGCATTGCGGGCTATTGTTTGAACTTCTTAAACTTGCAGACAAACAAGGATGGAAAACGAACATTGATCCATTGCTTGTTCCAGAACCTGAGCAGATTGAAGATGAAGACTTAGACGAGCTCATCAGGTTTGTCAATCCACACTCTGATGGAAATCCAATTGATCCTTATGACTATCAGCGTGAAGCTGTAAAGTATATGCTGAACATGGATCGCTCTACTGTACTCGCTGCAACATCAGCAGGTAAGTCACTCATTATATATATCGCTATACGCATCTATCAGCTTATGGACGAGATGGAAGGCAAGCGTATATTTATTACCGTCCCATCTAAAGCATTAGTTGAACAGCTTTACAATGACTTTGAAGATTACAGTAATTTTGAAGGGTCAAATTGGAGTCCTAAAAGTTTCGTACAAAAAATCTCTGGTGATTATAGCAAACGAGTTGATATGCCGATTGTGATTACGACATGGCAGTCAATGCAAAAGCTACCTCACTGGATATTCGAAGACATGGGTGCTATTTTTATTGATGAGACTCATACTGCATCTGCATCCGTCTTGACAGGAATTCTTGAGAAAGCGATTAATACAAAACATCGGCACGGACTCACTGGTACACTTGATGAAGTAGAATGTAATCAGCTCGTCATACAGGGTCTATTAGGTCCAGCTAAAAGAATTGTAACAGCACGTGAACTGATTGATCAAGGACGAGCTGCTGAGATTATTGTACGTATGTCGATGATTGATTATCCTGAGTCATTCAAGAAAGAATTGTATGATGTCAAAAAGAACATCAATCCAAAGAAAGGATACACCTACGAAATTGAAACGATAAATGAAAACGAGTACAGACGCAAGTTCATTCTGTCAATGGTCAAGTCTATGCCAGGAAATTCACTTGTACTGTTTGATCGAGTTGATAAGTATGGAGAAGAGCTATACGAAGAATTCAAAAAGTATCATGAGAACACTTTTCTGATCGTAGGTAAAGTCAGTGCTACTGAAAGAGAAAAGATTCGTGTCAGTATGGAAGAATACGAAGATGCAGTTATCTTTGCATCATTTGGTACAATGCAGCAAGGTATATCAATCAAGAAGCTGAAGAATATGTTTATCATATCATCTTCAAAATCGATCGTTCGTATACTTCAGTCAATTGGTCGTATGATGCGAGTTCATAAAGAATATAAAAATGCAATGATCTTTGATATCGTAGACGACTTATCTTATGATGGTAAACCAAACTATTGTCTGAAGCATGCTGAAGAACGAGTTCGTTTCTACAATAATGAGCAGTTTATTGTGAAATTTGATAAGTATGACATACGGAAGTTTATGAACGATCTATCAATAGATGACTTCATATCTTAGAGTTTGTCTCGTGGTGTCTAGCTGAACTTTAATTGATAAGATGATATAACCTACACCTACTAGTTAAAGTTTCTCTCGAAGCTTCTCAGCCTTTGTAGAGGTTATGACACCACAGAGTAAATCACAACGTTCGTTCTCTTCAACTCCTGTATGACCACGAACCCATTCAAACTGAATATTAGAAAAACCAGATTTGTAAACAAGCTTATCAAAATATTTCCATAATTCTTTGTTTTTGACATTTTGCCATGCTTTAGCTTTCCAACTAAAGATCCACTCTGAAATACCTTTCGTACAATATTGAGAATCAGATATTACTGTGATATCAGCATTTTTAACAGTATCATTCAATTCTAATAAAAATTCCAATGCCTTAATAATACCAGTCATCTCTGCAACATTAGTAGACAGCTTACCTTCTGTCAATTCAAAATTTTGTTCATGGTAAAATCCAAAATCTGTCTTGATTACAAATGCACAAGCACATTTATTATTATGACGATTATAAGAACCATCTGTCCAAATATTAATTTTCATATTAATACTCAATTAGTTTTAAAAACAAATAGTATTATTACTTTAAAATTATTTAATGTAAATTCAATTTAGTTTAAATAATAGTTCTTAATTAATGATTATTTTTTAAACAAATATGGTATAATTGATATTATTATTTCTAATAGATATAGAGGACTTTATGAAAATAAAAAGTAAGATTAATGATGTTGATGATGTAGAGTTAGAACTGATTAGAGATGGTAAGATGAGAGATTCTACTTCTAGCTATGGATATGTTAATAATAAAGAGCTATATGAAGAATACAAAAAGTATTATGATAGAAAAATGAAAGCTGTTGAGAATGATGAGACGATTCCTCCTTTGACAGAAAAGATCGGTGCAGCTATTATTCAGATTGCTACTCGTCGTTGTAATTCTAGACAATTTGTTGGATATTCAAATAACTGGAAAGAAGAACTTGTTTCTCATGCAATTATGACAGCAGCTATTCGTGGTCATAATTTCAATCCACATAAATCTAACAATCCTTTTGCTTATTTAACTCAAGTCTGTAACAATGCAATTATTGAACAGTTGAAAAAAGAAAAGCGTCAACTGTATGTTAGGTACAAAGGTCTTGAAGAAGCAAACGGTTTTAACGGAGAAGTAGATGAGAATAATCTTAACGAGGCTGATCTTCATAATCATAATAACAATAATAACGGACCTGCAATACAAAGAAGAAAATATATCGCAGATTATGAAAAAACCTTTTTATCAAAGAAGCAAAAAGATGATACAATAGATTCAGGTTTAATGTGTTTCATTGATGGAGAATAGTAATGTCTAAGACATTTAAAGACATATGTGGTTTTAAGAAAGGCGAATCATATTGGGAGAATAGCCAAGGTGGTTGCATTCGATTCACAGTAAAAGATGATGCAGAAATTAATGATACTTCTGCTGGTAATCAAGTATCGTTTATTGGAGTGACTTCTGAAGGTCAAGAAATTGAATATATGGTTACCGAACACTACGAACATTATTGCCCAACAATCTCGGATTACAAGAAATACTATACATGGGAAGAGATTCAAGCAGCCATTGCGAAAGAGAGATAATATGTGTGACAAAATAGGAATCGTTGGAGACATACATATCGGAGCAAGAAGCGGATCAAAAGTATTTCGTCAATTGTTTCGTGAATATTTTCGTGATGTCTTTTTTCCAATTATAAAGACACGAGGAATTAAAAAGATCATTCAGCTGGGTGACTTCTTTGATAACCGTAATAGTGTTACGCTGCATGATATTGATTATGTCATCAATGAATTTATTCCTCAGCTTGAAGACACAGGCGCAATAATGTATGTGCTTGCTGGCAATCATGATGTGGCTCACAAGAATACAAATGCGGTCAACTCTCTATCTATGCTCAGAACGTCAAATAACATTGTCGTTGTCGATAATGAGATCGAGACAGTAGAGACAGAATCAAAAACATTTGTCCTATGTCCTTGGATCAATGATGAGAATCAAAACGATCTACTTTCTGAAGTTGCATCCTTTGCAAATAAGAATCATATACTGTGTGGTCATTTTGAATTCGCTGGTATGAAAATGTACAAGAATTCAAAATTGTCTGATCATGGACTCGATCCAATAAAATTCAAGAAGTTTTATATGGTCATCTCAGGTCATTTCCACCATCCATCAACATACGGCAACGTATCATATATGGGATCAGTGTTTCATCTTAACTGGATGGATGCTAATGATTCTAAGTATGTATATATCTTTGACACGAACACTGATGAATTCGAGCAGATTGAAAATATCTACAATCCGTTTACAGAATTCGAGTATCATGAAGATGATCTATTCAACATGTCTGATACCGATCTTAAAGATTTCTGTCATGAACAGTTCATTCGTATTCATATCAATAAAGAGTATAAGCGAGTCGATCTGAAAGAAGTAATCAGCAGAATTGAAAAACTTAATCCTCTAACTCTCGATGTAATTGATAATACAATAATAGATGTAGATGCTTCGATTGAAGAGCAGGAAAAAGAAGACTCGAAGACAAAAGAATTTGAAGATTATGCTGAGGACTATATCAAAGGTGACAAAAACTTATATGCAATGTTCAAAGATATAGAGCAAGAAGCTAGAGATAAAATGAAGGAAATTGAATAATGCCTAAGTTTA
>Ga0306906_1000194_pt1 | contig 28785 bp, 33 predicted proteins | sample AntRauTorcE11897_FD_190405 | JGI IMG/M metagenome (GOLD analysis project Ga0306906, IMG submission 190405) | Saline lake microbial communities from Rauer Islands, Antarctica - Metagenome Torckler E11 #897 (v2) (version 2) | ecosystem: Environmental > Aquatic > Non-marine Saline and Alkaline >...
CTGAAATTAGACCCACACTTTGTGGGTCTTTTTTTTAATGAGAAAAGGACTGTAATATGCTATAATAATTAAGTAATCATTAAGGGGGAGAGGTTTTATGTACGATACACACGCGCACATCATACCGAGTGTTGACGACGGTGTACAAAACATGGACGAGGCCTTGGTCATCTTGAAGGGGTACGAGAAAGATGGCATCAAAGGCGTATGTCTAACGCCGCATTTTGCGATGCTTAGGGGATTTTACGAAAACAAACAGTTTTACGAGACGCACTTTGAACAATTAAAACAGGCGGCTAAGGATGAAGGGATTGACATTGACCTTTATCTTGGCAGTGAAATCGATGAGTACGACCATTTGAGCGATTTGGTGGATAAAGCCCACACGCTCAACAACACGAACTATGTACTCATTGATTTCGGCATGCGTGAAGCACGCATTGACGAAATCGTCTATACCTTAAAGATGAAGGGCTACAATACTGTCGTTGCCCATCCAGAGAGATATCACTACATGAGTCTTGGAGATTGGAAACGTGTTAAAAAAGAAGGTGGCCTTCTTCAAGTCGTCGCCAAGCACGTTCTCAAAGGTGGCGGGAAGAAGTCTCAGAAAATGGCGCTTACGCTTCTTAAGGAAGGCATGATTGATATGATTGCAAGTGACATTCACACAATCAAACACATTCATTCAATGAAAAAGGCTTATAAGTTCATCGCGAAGAAAAAAAACGAAGCGTTTGCGAAGAAACTTTTTGTGGATAACCCAAGAAAGATTCTAGGGCTTTGATTCTACCGTTTTTAAGAGGAGCGCTAGCCTGTTTGTGGGTGGTGCTTATCTTTGTACTTTCTTCACAGGCTGGAGCACAGTCTAGTGCGTTATCTGGTGGGGTCACAGAGACCATCATCAACATCATATCCGTGATTCAATCGGATTTTACACAGAGGATTGATGTTCAGGCGTTTGAAGGCAGTATCCGGTTTTGGGCGCATTTCTTTTTGTACTTCACGCTTGGCATATGGCTCTATGACTTTCTAAGAAGTTTTTACAGTGATTTTTATCGCCTTATTATTGAAACGTCCATGATCGCCTTGTTGATTGCAATTTTAGATGAAACACTGCAATCGGGTATACCAGGGCGGGCGATGCAAATCACCGATATCTATACGGACTTTTTCGGGGCTTTGCTTGCAACGTTTTTACTGACTTTTCTTTTCTACAAGCGAAAAGAAGTTACTTAAATATTTGATTTTTTAAAATTGTACACAAAGAGCTGCTCTGCTGTGGTACAATAAACAATGATTGAACCAGATGAAGGGAGCGTACTATGGAAGAAGAAAGAAACGTAGAACCTATTGAAGAAAATGAAATCGATTTGATGGAACTCATCAGGGTCGTATTAAGAAAATGGTATATTATCGCAGCATCTGTTGGTGTCGTGATGGTACTTGTAGGCATTTATGCCTATGGCATTATGCCTGATACCTACACCGCGGAGACGAGTGTTCTCGTGCAAGTTCAAAGCGACGATACCTCGGATGAATTTGATTTCCAACAAGGCGAAAGACTTGTAGCGACTTATACAGAGATTGCCACAAGCAACCGTGTCCTTGATGAACTGCAAAACGAGATGGAAAGTGACCTTGGCGTAGAGTATTCAAAAAACAAAATAAGAAACATGATTGAAGTCAACGGGGTTCAAAATACCGTTGTCATCAAACTCAGTGTGGAATCTAGCGATAAAATCGAAGCGGTGTATATGGCAAATACCATCGTTGACATCATGAAAAGCACCTCTCAGGAATATGCGGGACTCGACAACATCGAACTTCTTGATGTAGCCACGATTCCTGAACAGCCGAGCGGCCCCAACAGAATCCTTTATATGGCTATTGCGTTTATCCTTGGTGGCATGATTGGCGGTTTTTGGGTACTCGGAATAGAATTTTTAGACAAAACCATCAAAACTACCAAGGATATGGAAAACAAGCTTGGCCTCCGCGTGCTCGGTGGCATACCCGAATATAACCTGGAAAGCGAGGTTGAAGAATAATGTTCAATCCAAATAACCTCAAAAAAGATTCCGATCTCGGCTATCATGTTATTTCAGCCAAAGAACCATTGAATGTTGTCAGTGAACAATACAGGAAACTCAGAACCAACATTGAATATTCAACCTTTGGTAAGGAAATGAAAGTCTTGAATCTTACAAGCACCTATAAAGGTGAAGGAAAAACGGTTACGGTCTTGAACCTTGCGACGGTTTATGCACAGTCTGGGGTAAAAACCCTTGTGATCGACATGGATTTAAGAAGACCCAAAATACACAGGGCCTTCAATCTTGTAAACGAAGACGGGCTTACTGATGTAGTAAGTGCAAAAAAAGATATTAGCGGTGCCTTAAGAAAAGTATCTGAAAACCTCTATGTGATGCCTTCCGGGAAGAAAATCCCTTTCAGCGCGGAATTCCTAATGAGTCAGCAAGTAAAAGATGCAATCAAAACTTTAAGGAACCAATTCGACCGTATCATTATCGACTGCCCGCCTATCAGCGCAGTCACCGATGCGCACATCATTTCGGGCTACAGTGACGGCACCATCGTGGTCCTTGCGTCGAGAAAAACCAAGGAAGATGTGGCCAAGGATACAATCAAAGCCCTTCGTGAAAATGGTGCAAATGTTATTGGCGGCGTGCTTGCACGCATTGACAAGAAAGATCAACGCTACGGCGGCGGATATTATTATTACGACGAAGAATAATAATATTTTTTAGACTGTTAAAACTGCATAAATTTCACATAAAAAAGCGATGGAGAGCATTTCCATCGCTTTTTCTTGTTTTAAGGATTGGTTATATCAATGAAAATATAAGTGATGATTGTATCTTCTTCACCATCATTTAAAGCTATGCTCATAATGACCGTTTCCCCATCAGACGTCTCTTCAATCAATCTCTCAAAATAGGTCGAATCTATACGAAGCATTTCATGATCTATAGTATATTCGCTTTCTTTAAGATTATCGTTGGATCCTCCATTGAGTGAAACAATACCCTTTCCGAAAGTTTCTGCATGCAAAATTATGTCTTCATTGGCTGTATAGGATATATTGTGATTTGTAAGCAGGTAAGAGTCAGTTCTATCTGAAACACTCAGAGTGAGTTCATATAAGCCTTTAGACGTAAAAATTTCAAAGGTATGTTCATCAATTGTTAATTGTGACAAAAATTCGTTTCTTAAAATAATTTGTCTTGCGTTCAATGTAAAATCATCTCTAGACAAACGTGTATCCTTTGTATCCATGTTGATGATGGGATAATCACCGTTGTCAGGAAGGAACAGTATAATGTCAAAACGGACAATTTTAAAGAGTCAAGCTAGAGAATGTTGATTTCAGCTATGGCGATGGAGCGATACTGAGTGCGGTGACTCTGAGGGTGCATCGTGGTGAATTCATTCACATAAAAGGGGATTCTAAGATAGGCAAGACGACCCTTTTTAAACTACTTCTCGGGCTTTTGACACCTCAAGGCGGTGGTATCTATATTTATACAGCTGATGATGACGCCATCCCTATATCTTCAAAAACGCAATCATATTTTACCTATGTACCGCAAGGTCACATGATCTTGTCGGGCACTATTTTTGAAAATATTATATACAATGCAAAAGACGTTACAATGGAAATGGTGAGGAAGGCTGCGTCTGTAGCGGAACTTGATGAAGAAATAGAAAGACTCGAAAAAGGATACCATACCCGCTTAAATGAAAAAGGGCTAGGTTTGAGTGAAGGACAGCTACAGCGTCTTGCCCTCGCCAGAGCACTCGTTAGGGATGCTCCGGTGTTGTTGCTCGACGAGGTCACGAGTGCGCTCGACAAGAAGACCGAACAGAAAGTTTTGACAAACATCAAGGCCTTGACAGACAAGACCTGTCTTTTCATTTCACACAGATCGATTCCAACCAGTCTAGTGAATCATACTTTTGACTTTTCTTGATAGAAGTAAGAACGGAATTTGTAAATATTTTAATAGCTTGTTATAATAACAATAGATAAAAAGAAAGAGGGATACTGTGAGCAAACACCATATCTTTTTAGGCGCGGGTGGCGGACTTATCGCCATTGCACTAATTCTCATGTTACTGAATGTGTTATTTGGAGTCAGTGTTTCATCACTTATCGTAAGCATCATCATGATTGTAGGCATCGCACTCTTCATCATCTACTATCAGGTCGAAGGCGAGCAAAGGCGCCACTAGCCAGTCATTTGACTGGTTTTTTTATTCACTTTAAAGAGAATTTAGTCCTCAAGGCAGATACGGTTACCGTAGGGTGTAAAGACGAGAAAGATTCAAAGTGTTCTCTCGGTTAAAACCATAATAAAATACCGAGCAAGTTGTATTTTGGGTCTAACTTGTCGGGCTTTTATGGTGTAATCCTATTTTTTTCAATATAGTTGTGGCGAAATCGGTAGAAACGATGTCTTTAGAAGGCAGTGTCCTTGAGACTTATGAGGGCGAGTCTCTACCACGCCAAATTGGTTTAATTGACTTCTAAATGTTGGAGTGGGCAGGTTTGACCTGCCGTCTATTCAAGGAAGTTTTTTTATTAAACTTGACAGGGTTTAAAATTCGTGTATAATTTAAATTGAACAGCGTTTAATAAAATATACAATGTTAGGTGATAGGATGAACAAACGAATGAAAAAGGGTCTTTTAATCTTTGGAAGTGTAGCAGGGTTGCTGGTTATGATTGTGGCTTCAGGACTTATTTGGATTTCAAGAGGGTTGGATACTCTTGAGACCGTTGAATTTAGTCAAACGTCTTTTGAAGTGCTTGAAGATGGTGTATACGAAGGAAGATGCGATGAGGGACGGTGGACGACTACGGTTGAACTCACAGTTGAAGAGGGGTCCATCGAATCCATTACCCTCATCGATGATGTGACGTTTCGTGAAGAAGGAGTGTTTGAAGACGTGAAAGCTCAAGTAATCGCCTCAATGTCTTTGGACATAGACGCAGTCAGTGGTGCGACGCTTACAAGCAATGCCTACCTCACTGCGATTGAGGATGCACTTATGGCGGCTAGAAATGAATAAAAGAGTCGTTTTGTATGAAAGTCATTACGGATCCACTGAAACGTATGCACAGTGGATCGGTGATGCGTTAAATTGTGAATGTAAACGGATCAAGGATTTTGACCTAAATAATCTTAATAATTATGACACAATTATTTATGGTGGTGGGATGTACGCCGTAGGTATTCTCGGTCTCAAGAAACTGAAGAGGGCACTGGCAAATGTATCAGGTGTCAATGTCTTTGTGTTTGCGGTGGGGCTTTCCACTATTACTGAAAAGACGCTGGTGCATGTACGTGATTCCAATTTGGATGGCCCTTTGAAAGATATACCGCTTTTTATGTTGAGAGGTAAATTCGACATCGACAAGGTCTCTTTCAAACACAAACTCCTCATGAAGGCGCTGGCTAAGAAGGTGAAATCGAAAAATGAGCCCCTCACAGATGATGAACGTGGTATAGTGGAATGTGTAAAGAAGCCTGTAGACGCTATGGATAAATCACAAATAAATTCTCTAATAAAGGCTGTGAATGCATGAAACCATCCATGAAAGACATTCTAAAGCAAGAAAAAACAGAAACAGTGAGAAACGCCATCTTAGATGCGGCGGATTCAATCATTAAAAACGAAGGCGTAGAAAAAATATCCATAAGAAAAGTTGCCGCCATCATTGGGTATTCTCCAGGAAGCATCTATCAATACTTTTCTGATAAGGATTCACTCATCAACAACGCCATCATGCGTGGCTATCAACGACTTATGAAGTCCGTAAAAGACGCAAAAAGTGAGGAAAGCCATGTACCGAAAGTGATCGAATCGAGGTTCGTCTCATATGTAGAAGCCGTCCTTGAAAGTCCAATCTACTACACGGCCGTGATGTTCAGTGACAAGACAGCTGTTTTAGAGCATACGCGCATACTTGATGAGGACGCTACAAAAAAGCGAGCCATCTTCAAGGAACTCATCGAAACCATCGAGACTGGCATGAACGAAGGCTCCATTAGGAAAGGCAGTCCACTCATCATTGCGCAGATTATTTGGAGTGCGGTCTTTGGAATTCTTACACGAAGCATCTTGGAATCAGTGAACAAAGAGTTAACCATTGAGCGCATAAAAGAAGCAATTCTTCGTATAATTTGAACACCTGATAGGTATTCTTTTTATAAACGAACGTATTTCATAATCTCATTCGCTATAAGTGAGACTTATGATAGAATGAAAGTATCAAACATCCTGGAGGGATATTGTGCAAGACAAGAAAATTGAAAACTATGAAAGAATCGTTGTCTTCGATGTTGAAACCACTGGTTTCAATCCGGAAGACTGTGACGTGATTGAATTCGCGGCGGTTGTGCTCAAACCTGAAAACGGCGCGTTCAAGAAAATAGAAGAAGTTAATCACCTGGTTAAAACCGACAAGGAACTCTCTGAAACCATCAAGAATCTGACAGGGATCACTGAAGAGAAACTGATAAATGGAATTGATAAAATCGATCTTTACCATGAAATCATGAGGCTAATTGAAGGGAATACTTTGCTTGTGGCTTATAACATTCAGTTTGACATTAACTTCGTCAATGCCCTCTTGAAAGACTACCAACCGGATTATGCATTTGATAAGGATATGCTTGACATGCTTACAATCTACAAAGATAATCATAAATATCCTCATAAGCTTTCAAACGCCATTGATGAATATCAAATTGATTTTCCGAATTCCCACCGTGCTCTCGATGATACCCTCGCTACTGCGGAACTCTTTAAAGTCATGCATGAAAATGAATCACTCAACTCTTACATCAACGTCATAGGCTACATAAAGAAATACGGAAAGAAACCGCCGTTCTTCAAGCACATAAGATATGTGGCTCAGAGCTATAATATCAGGAGTCTTAGGATTTTTTTGGAACATCGACTGTTTTAACGAAATCTATTACGATACGTGTGACAATTTTGCTCTATATCAAAAAAATTGTCACACGTTTTTTATATGGAAAACTAATCACGTAATTATTGTAAGGTATGGAGATGTTGTAAATGAACATCAAAGAAGATATCTATCAATATATCGATAAGACTATGACTATTATGACACCCTCTGTCGCGAAGATTTGTACAACCGGCTTCCTAACATAAAAAAAGTACAATTCGCGAGATGATAAGAAGGCTAAAAAAAGAAGGGAATGGTTCAGGTCAAATCTGGTGTTTATCAGATACTTGATCCAAATAGAGACTTGAGAGAGGCAACACCTAATATCTCTAACTCGATTGAACAAAAGTACTTAAAAACAAGCAACAAAATCTTCGGATACATCAGTGAAATCAGTCTGGTTAATAAAATTGATTTGACTTCGCACCCGCCAAATATTGAAAGAATTATTACAAATAACGTATCCAAACAGATTAACGCTTTATGAAAGAAAGCGTAAAACACGTTTAGCGAGTAAAGATATATAGCTTACTCTAATGCATAGCTAAAATACCATTTCTTAACAACATTTAGTGATTCACGAGTAAGTAGCCAATAAAAACCGAGACCAAGTTTGGGTCTCGATTTTTTGATGGGTGTTTCTGAAGTTTAATAATAGTAAAATGGTTTTTCGGATAGTCGTTTGTTTAATAAATAATTCATTTTGATCTATTTATAGGTGATTTCCTCAATCAACTCACTGATATTGAACTTTTAAATTATACTGGCTCCATGGGATATACTCATCCACCATTAAACGGCCAACAACTATCGAGGGTAGAGGGTTGTTCGTTTCAGCAAGCCATTTGATGCGTGATTCACAAAAATCTCCATATTTGACAAATTCAGCATAAAGATCAGGGTCGATAAGTTTGTTTTTAGCGAAAGTATTTGCTTTTTCTTCTAGTGCTTTTGTTATCTTTGGGTTGCTTTGATCTTTCAAATAGTCTTGGTTTAATACATGCCCGATTTCATGAAACAGTGAAAACCACACTGTGTCTACATATTTCTTTTTGATTGTCATGGCACTCATGAGTTTGTCATTTTTAGTTTTGACTGTGAGTCCATGCACTAGCGCACCGCGAACATGTTTATTCACTGTAAATAAAATACCGCGTGCATTCAAAAATTTAGTAAGCTTTGAGACATGGGTTTCAAAGGGATGAAACATGATGCCTTTCAAATCATTGAAGTCGGATTGCAATTGGTCGATATTTAAAGCATTTATCCATTTGTTCATTCAATCATAGATTGATTTATATGGACTGGTTTCAGCATTCCTTATTCATAAAAGTCAATAAAAGGTGTGTATTCTAGATAGCTTATAAAGTATACCCATAGACACATGAATATTCATTATTTGTGTGAACACTTCATTTGTTGAATCTCAGATGTCCGTTCCCTTATATTTCGTCCAAGATAAGTCCTGTTATAAAAATACAAGACTTATGAAAGCGCTTTATGTTATAATTGAAAGTGTCCATTATATTGTGAGGTGATAATCATGCGCATCAAGACGCATCCGATTCTTGCATTCAAAACGAGGAAAGCCATCGGTTTCACCTTTGATGGAGAAACATTTTATGGACAGGAGGGAGACACTGTGGCGTCGGCTCTTCATGCCAATGGCATCAAGAAGCTCTCAGAAAGCATTCATCTCAAAAGACCGCGTGGTTTTTTTTGCGCCATTGGCAATTGTGCGTCATGCAACATGGTAGTTAATGGAAAGGCGAATACCCGCACCTGCATCACGCCGCTTGAAGAAGGTATGGTAGTAAAAACACAGCATGGAAAGGGTGTGGTCCTTTGAAAAAAGCGGAGGCTGTTATCATCGGGGGAGGCCCTTCAGGGCTCACCGCTGCAAAAACGCTCCTCGCTTCAGGGGTTAAGGTGACGTTAATTGACAGAAATAGAACCTTGGGCGGCCAGCTTATCAAGCAGACGCACAAGTTTTTCGGAAGTGAAAACGAGCACGCTTCAAAGCGTGGCATCGACATCCAAAAACTTCTTCTCGATGAACTTTATTCCTATGAAGCGTCTCTCACAGTGTTAAGCGAAACCACGGTGGTCGGGCTTTACCGGGACAAGGTCATCGCGTGCCTTAAAGGGGAGACGTTTTTCAAGATTCAAACAGGCATCATCATCGTCGCGACTGGTGCGAGTGAAAAGAGCATTCCCTTTGAAAACAACGACTTGCCCGGCGTGTACGCCGCAGGAGCCGTTCAAACGCTTATGAACGAATACGGGGTTAAACCAGGAAATGATGTACTAATGGTCGGTAGTGGCAACATCGGTCTCATAGTCACCTATCAGCTCATGCAGGCCGGTGTCAGAGTCAAGGCTGTGCTAGAAGCGGCGCCAAGGATAAGCGGCTATCTTGTGCATGCGTCTAAGATTAGACGTCTTTTTGTTCCCATCCTCACGAAGACATCAATCAAGCGTGCAGAAGGGAAAGACATCGTGAATGGCGCTGTCATCTGGGATTTAAATGAAGACTGGCAAGGCATAGAAGGAACAGAGAGAACCATAAAAGTCGATACCATCTGCATCAGTGTTGGGCTTGCTCCTTTGGTCGAACTTTTAGAACAAATCGGCGCCAGGGTTGAATACATTCGCGAACTCGGGGGCAATGTTCCTGTCATTGACGGGCACTATGAAACGTCCATCGAAGGCGTCTACGCCTGCGGAGACGCCGTAGGCATCGAAGAGGCGAGTGCTGCGATGATCGAAGGTGAAATTACGGGACTAAGTGCACTTAAAAGACTTGGTATTAAGGGCCCTGAGCTGGAAGTAAAACAAAAGAGACTTCATGCGAAACTTGAAGCACTAAGAAACGGACCGCACGGAACGAAAGTCAAGGCGGGCTATGAGAAGAGGAGGGTCATGCATGCTTGAGAAAACAGGAGTTGCGGATTATGAAACGTATGAAAAAGTGTTCCCTGAAGACGAAGATGTTTTAAAAGCCCCTAAGGCCATCATTGAATGCTACAAGGAAATCCCGTGCAACCCGTGCGAGACAAGTTGTCCTTTTTCTGCGATTACAATCGGTAAGAACATCAATAAGAGACCGGTGATCGATTTTAACAGATGCACAGGTTGCGCTATCTGCGCATCTGTCTGCCCCGGCCTCGCCATCAGTATCCGCTCGATTTCAGGTAAGCGCGCCAGACTCACCTTCCCTTATGAATTCCTACCAAGACCGGAAAAAGGCAAAGATGTCAACGTCGTAGACCGCGAAGGTAACGTGCTCACCACGGGCATGGTCTTGAAAGTACAAGAAACAAACCTTTCCAATAAGACTGCAATGATTACAGTGGAAGTAAATAAAGTCTATCTTTATGACGCCGCCGCAGTCGAGGTGGCTATGTGAAGACAGAAGACATCATTATCTGCCGGTGTTCCGATGTGACCCTTAAAGATCTCCACGAGCTCTTTGAAGAAGGGTATGACACGTTTGAAGAAATCAAACGCATCAAACGCGTTGGCATGGGACCTTGTCAGGCGAACACCTGCGGGAAGATGGTCCAGTGGGAAATTGCGAAATATTTTAACAGACCCCTTGAAAATGTTCCTTTTCACAACATGCGTCCCTTCACCCTGGGTGTTAAACTAGATGCAATCAGTAAGGCGGCGGACGATGAAGACGAGTGAAACGCTTCCGAAAAAGGCTACCGCCGTCATCATCGGCGGTGGTATCAGCGGGCTTTCCATCGCCTGGCATCTGGCAAAAAAGGGGATGAAAGACATTGTTGTGCTTGAGAAATCCTATCTAGGTTCTGGTGCGACAGGGAGGTGTGGCGCGGGCATTCGCCAACAGTGGTCTGCCGAAGTGAACTGTCTCATGGCAAAAAAGAGCGTCACGTTTTTTGAAAACGCAAAAAAGACGCTTGGGTACGAAGGAGACATCGAATTCAAACAGGAAGGCTATCTTATCGTGGCTTCGGACGAAGAAGAGACCAATACCTTTAAAAACAATGTCGCGCTTCAAAATCGCCTCGACATTCCAACTCGCATCCTAAGCAAGGATGAAGCGAAGAAAATAGTTCCGCATCTAAACACTGAGGGGATTGATAGCGCAACCTTTTGCCCGACGGATGGCCATCTTAACCCCTTCAAGACGCTTGACGCCTTTTACAAGGCCTCAAAGCGCGAAGGCGTATTCATCTTCACCTATACTGAAGTGGTGGCTATCCATAAGGAAGGTGACAAGGTCCACGCCGTCGTGACTGATAAAGGCGTTATAAAAACAAATACCGTTATCAATGCGGGTGGTGGACATGCTGGAGTGATTGGAAAAATGGCAGGGGTGGACATTCCCGTATTCTCACAGAACCGTGAAATCCTCGTGACCGAGCCTGTTGAGAAGATGCAGGGGCCGATGGTGATCAGTTTCACCAAAAACATCTACTGCCAGCAAACCCCGCATGGTGCTTTCATTATGGGACGCGGGGATGATCGCAAAGCCGGTTACTCGGTCCACTCCACGCATTCGTTTTTGGATGAAATGGCGAAGACACTTACCAACATCCTTCCGCCAATAGGAAAACTCAGAGTCATCCGCCAGTGGGGCGGGCTTTACAACATGTCGCCCGATCACCAGCCGATAATATCAAATACGAAGGTTCAAGGGTTTTACGTGGCCTGCGGGTTTTCAGGGCACGGCTTCATGCTTGCACCGATGACCGGGCTTTTACTCAGCGAAATCATCTTGGGAGAAACACCAACGCTAAGAATTAAAGAACTCAGTATGTCGCGCTTTGAAGGAAAAAAACATCAAGACGTTGAGAAAAACGTCGTTTAAGGAGGAAATAGTATGGCTATTTACGATTATGAAATGGAACCATTCTCGGACTTTTCAGAAAAAGAGATTCTTAAGAAGTATCAGGAAGGTCTTAAAACAATCAAGGGGTATCTCGGTAAAGAGTATCCGCTCATCATCGGAGGTGAGCGCATTACGACGGAAAACGTCTACACATCGATGAACCCAGCCGATCACAGTGAAGTGATAGGAAAACTTCACCAGGCGGGGGTAGACGAAGTCGAGCTCGCCATGAAAAAAGCACTTGAAGCGTTTGAAACGTGGAAGAAGACACCCGCGAAGCTGCGCGCAGACGTTCTTTTCAAAGCCGCGGCGATTGTACGCAAACGCAAATTTGAGTTCTCCGCCCTCATGACCAAGGAAGCGGGCAAGCCCTACAAGGAAGCAGACGCCGATACCGCAGAGGCGATTGACTTCATGGAGTACTACGCCCGTCAAATGCTTGAACTTGAAGAGTCAGACAAAAAAGTCTTGTCAAGAAAGCACATTGAACGTAATGAATTTAAGTACATCCCAATGGGCGTGGGCGCAGTCATCACACCATGGAACTTCCCTATGGCAATCATGACTGGCATGACTACCTCCGCAATCGTAACAGGAAACACGATTCTTTTGAAACCTGCCAACACCACACAGATTATTGCCTACAAGCTCGTCGAAGTATTGGAAGAAGCGGGCCTGCCAAAAGGCGTGGTGAACTTCGTCCCTGGTAAAGGCGCTGAAATCGGTACCTACATGGTTAAACACCCTAAAACGTCGTTCATCTCTTTTACCGGTTCCAAGGCGGTCGGTGAGACCATCTATGAAGAAGCGACGAAAGTCAGAAAAACCCAAACCCATCTCAAACGCGTCGTCGCAGAGATGGGAGGCAAGGACGCGATTATCGCCGATGAAGGCTACGATCCCGTTGAGGTCGCAGAGATACTGAAAACATCGGCATTTGGCTTCAGTGGTCAAAAATGCAGCGCGGCTTCGCGCGGCATTATCCACGAATCGATTTACGAAGAAGTCCTCACCGCTCTTAAAGACCAGTGTGAAACGCTCAGTATGGGTAATCCCGTTGACGAAGACACGTTCATGGGGCCTGTCAATGATGAAGCGGCGTTTGAAAAAATCAGAGCCTACATTGAAATTGGCAAAGAAGAAGGCACGCTTCTTACGGGTGGGAAAACCGACAAGAAAAAAGGCTGGTTCATAGAACCAACGGTGTTTTATGATGTCGATCCCAAAGCAAGGCTGATGCAAGAAGAAATATTCGGCCCTGTTTTAGCTCTCACCAAGTTCAAAGATTTCAAAAAAGCCATCGAGATTGCAAATGAAACCGAGTACGGCCTCACCGGTGCGCTTTTATCTAAAAACCGCGAACACTTAGAATACGCGCGAGACAATTTCCATGTGGGGAACCTCTATTTCAACCGCAAGTGCACTGGTGCGATTGTGGGCTATCAGCCTTTTGGTGGCTTTAAGATGAGTGGGAGTGATTCTAAGGCCGGTGGACCTGATTATCTAAAGCTTTTCATGCTTGGAAAAACCATCACAGAAGCGCTTTAAACAAAAAAAGACACTTTAAATACTGCTAACAAGGTTAGCAAAAACATCAATTTTGTAATTATAAACTTCTCATGATTCGTCATTTCCGTAAAGTTAGAACTTAAATATACGTTCTTAATCTTATCTAGTTTAATCAATTACTTATACGACTCTTATCAGGTTTTTAGATGATCCAAAATAGAAGCGCACCATGATTGCTAAGGATTTCAAATTCTAGACAATTGAAGATGTAACACAGTTTTTAAAAGTCACGCAAAAATCCCTCTAAAAAATAAGCAAATAATGTACATAAAAAGGCCGGCTTTTCTTGATTTCAAGAAAGCCGGCCTTTTTATTAAGCTTTTCTGACGTGTCTGTATACACCTAATAAAAACCCGAGAGCAGAGAAAATAATCGCAAGGGTTAACCCGATTCCTAGCTGCCAGTCAACCTCGCTGGTAGTTACGTTTCCAAATAACGTGATAGTCACGACTGTATAGAGTGACACCATAAATAGCAATACTGCGCCCGCAGCAAAGAGTACGGTAGAAAGGAAGTTATTTTTCTTCGTGGAAAGGAGTAGTAATGAAGCTATTAAAGGAAGAAGAAAAGCGACGAAATTTATAATGCTGAACTTAAGCGCCCCACCAGCGAAGGAGCCGAAGTCTATGAAATCATACCCGAATACGACTTGCATGCCAGTATAAGCCTCGTCTGAATTCGGTGCGATGAGTGCCGGGAGAAAAATCATCAAGGTAGCAGCAAATCCAAGAAGGATGCTCAACCCTTTAATGTCTTTGTCTTTTACTTTTTTCATGAGTTATCGTTTCTTGAACGCTGTGATTATAGCAATCAAAAGCGCTGCGCCTCCAACGGATACTACGAATCCTAAAATCGAAAATTGTGATGGTTTTCCCAGTCCCGTTATATCCATAAGCCACATCCCAAGTGCGGACCCGATGAGTCCGACTAAGATATTAGAAATGAGCCCCATGCGTGCATTCTTTTTCATGATAATACTGGCGATCCATCCTACAAGTGCACCGAATACCAACCATAAAACTATAGACATACTATTTTACCTCCTTTGGTAAAATCAAAACAGAAAGTATCTTTGATACATCCCTTTTAAGGCAATAAACATCTTTCATATGAATAAAAGCTGTTTAATTCATTATAACATTATTAGTAATTAATAAGTAGATAACAAGTTAAAGAAACGTGAACTCATTTTAGTCTCGATAAGAACTGTTTTAGCAGATCGAAGCCTTCAAACATATGAGCCAGGCGTTTCTTGATAAAGGCTTCTTTAGCCTTTATGCTTTGAGGGTTCTCTTCAAGGTAAGCATCATACACGGCTTTACCGTTGTAATCGACAAAGGCTATACGCGCTAAGAAGTCATTGTCCTCAAGACCGATGGAGTGACCGGTCACAAGCGCGATGTTGTAGGGAGCTTCAAGTAGGGCGTACATTAATTTGTTCGCGGTTGTAATACCGGCTTTTTTCAGTTTCTTTTTATAGGTATTGAAATCGAGCACGAAATAGAAAGCCCCTTCAGGGGTAGAGGCCCTAAGCCCCTCAATCTGATTGGCGTACTTACTTAGGTAATGACCAGCTAGAGCATGAAGTTCACGGGTTTTATCCATGTAGACTTCTATGGCACTATCTTGTTTATAAGCTTCTAAAGCGGCGTATTGCACAGGAGTTGTGGTGTTGGTATACATGGTGGAGGCGAAGCGGGTGAAGAGTTCTCTTAAAGCGTCCGTGGAATCGGTGGGGAGAATGCAGGTACCGAGTCTGTAGCCTGCGGCTGAACGGTCTTTGGAAAGACCGTTGGTGATGAAGGTTTTTTCAGGATAAAGCGTACCCATGCTTGTGAAGTCTTTTATGTCGAAGGTCATGAGCCCGTAGATTTCATCGGCAATGACGGTGACTTCATATTTTCTGCACACCTTAGTGAGGGCCTTCAAGGCGTCTTTTTTATAGACGGTGCCTGTAGGGTTGTGGGGGTTGTTTAAAATTAGTATCTTAGGGCCATTTGTATCTTTAAAAAGGGTTTCTAGTTTTGAAAGGTCTATGGCGTAGTTATCATTTCCCTTTAAACGGAGTAAGGTGTAGGGTTTCTCAAGATAATCAAGGATTGGGGTGTAGCCAATCCATGAAGGAGTCGGTAAGAAGACATGCCCTTTTAAAAGGCGCAAAAGCATATACATAATCATCTTGGTACCTGGGCCCACAACAATTCTTTTTGAGTCCACGGCCATATTAAAATGGCGTTTGTTGAATGCACTTACCGCTTCTTTAAGGGGTGTAATCCCTGCGGCTGGTGCATATTCGTTTTTATCCACGTGTGCTTTCAAAGCGTTTCTTAAAGTTTCAGGGGCGTGAAAAGGGGATTGACCAAGTACGTAGTTGTAAAAACTGCCTTCTCCAGGGCCTTCGCCTTTTTCTTTCCTTTTTTGATTGACCATCATGCCGATTTTTAGGTTTTCAGGCATGATGAGTGTCTTTTCATGTTCATTGATTGGAATACTCATGTATATGACCTCCTTTTAGTCATGTATAGTTTAACATAGGTACTTCGGATGGACCATTTAATTATGGACATTATCACATTGCCAAAGTAATCACTTTTTGGTACAATAAAGTGATTAATTCATGCATTAGGGGATGAATGGTGGTATGTAAACCTATTTCACAGGTATATTTTGAAAGGGGTATCAATTATGACAAGCTTGTTTAAACAAAAACGCATTGCAAAAACCTTTGAACTTATGGTGCTTGATGCGTTTTTTATATTTGCATCTTATGCATTTACCTATATGGCGCTTAGGTTTTTGGATATCGACCTAGCAATCGGTCAACTGTTCACGCTTGTACCAATCATCATTGCATTCAAACTTATTGTGTTTTATAGTTTTGGTGTGTATAAAATGCTGCTTACGCATTTCGGGCTCGAAGACATGGTTAAATTGGCGTCCCTCGTATTGGGAACGAATTTAGTCTTGTTCTTGGTATTTCTAGTATTGGGTGGAATTCAATTCCATCCAGTACTCTTAGTATTTATCGGACTTATGGAAGTGTTTTTAATTGGGGGACTGAGAGGTTTATCCCGGATTTTGAATGTGTTTAGAAACAATCTTTTATGGCGCAATTATGTGGGTAAGAAAACGCTTATCGTCGGAGCAGGCGATGGGGGTGAGAGGGTCATGAAGGAGATCTATAGAAACAACAAGTTAAATAACTTGCCTCTGTGTTTTGTGGATGATAACGAAATGAAGCATGGCACTAAACTTATGGGGATTCCCATTGTAGGAAATTCTAAGGACTTGCCCTTTTACATAGATCAATTCAACATCGAAGAAGTCATCATTGCCATTGCGAACATGAAGTCGAAAGAACTGCGTCGAATCATAAATATCGTCTCAGAGAAAAATGTTAGCGTGAAAAGATTGCCTTTGATGGAGGAGATGGATAAGCATCACCCCTATAAGATTGTGGATGTTAACTTGGAAGACTTGCTCAATAGAGAAAAGATAGAACTTGATAACAAAGGGATTAAGGAGTTCGTTAAAGGAGAAACCGTGCTAGTTACAGGTGGTGGTGGGTCAATTGGAGGCGAACTAAGTCGCCAAATCATTAAATTCAAGCCTAAAAAACTCATCATCTTTGATATCTATGAAAACAATGCGTACGATATTCAAATGGAACTCAATCATTTGATTGATGAAGAAAAATTATCGACTAAACTGTTCGTAAGAATCGGTAGTGTCTATAACAAAGTTCGCCTTGAAAAGATATTTAAGGAATTCGGTCCTACCAAAGTCTTTCATGTGGCTGCTTATAAGCACGTACCATTGATGGAAGACAGTCCTGAGGAAGCCATTCGTACAAACGTAGTGGGCACCGATAATGCAGCCAGTTTATCAGACCAATACGGTGTGAAAGATTTCGTTTTGGTCTCTAGCGACAAAGCCGTACGTCCGACCAATGTCATGGGTGCGACCAAACGCTTTGCGGAACTCATCATTCAAAAGCACCAAAAGGGCAATCCGAATATCAAATACAGTGCCGTACGTTTCGGCAATGTTCTTGGATCCAACGGATCGGTGATTCCACTTTTTAAAAAACAACTCGCGTATGGTGGGCCTATTACAGTCACACATCCTGATATTACGAGGTATTTCATGACTATCCCTGAAGCCGTAAGTCTGATTTTGCAATCAGCCGTATATGCCGAGGGGGGAGAACTCTTCATTCTTGACATGGGAGAAGCTGTTAAGATTAAAAGCCTTGCAGAAAAAATGGTCCGTCTCTCAGGCCTTAAACCTTATGATGATATAGACATTGTCTTTACTGGATTAAGACCGGGAGAAAAACTTTACGAAGAACTTTTGCTAAAAGAAGATGATAACTCAATTAAACGTACAAACAGTGACAAGATTTATATAGAATGTTCTACGTGTCATAATGACGATTCGATAAGTAAAAGGGATGTCTTATCCGACATTGACGGAATATGGAATAAGTCACCCGAAGCGATAAAAACCTTCTTGAACACTTATATAAAAAGCTATAAAGTCAATTAGAGACTTTGTAGCTCTTGCAATATACTCAATTTTATAAATGACACCGACACCCTTTAGAATAGACTGTCAGTTCTATGTATGTTTTACTGAAAGCTTTGACATAAAAACAGCATATTTTCATGATTTTCACTATCTGCAGGAACATTTCCTGCATTTTTTATTGATTTTTAGGCTTTTTTCCAAAAGCATACTTATTATACCCATAAGAAATCATACTTAAGGTCTATATTAAGCTAATAAGTGAAAAGTAAAAATCGTAGGTTTTAATAAATTTATACCTTTATCTTAGAGCACGCTTCAAGCGGGCAGTTTCACTTGAAACACTATCAAATGCCTAAAATAAGATAAATCATCGACTTTTAAACGTTTTATTCGTTTGAAAACGAATAAAAAAAGATGGCAAACAAGTCATCTTATGTTAATCACATATTTAGTATATTGCGCCAATTACTAGGTAGTCCCATGGATGATGTTATTGCATCTATGTTAATTGATTTTAGTTGTTTTTCTAAGCTTGATATTTCTTTATTTACTTCATTAAAGAATTTTTTGAAATCACGTTTTGGAAGAAGATCTTTTAGTGAAATAACTATCGCAAAAAAATCATCTTTTCCTTGAGTAAAATTGCCTTTGTTTTTTATAATGTTTAATTGCACATGGTATGATGTATCAATGATTTTGGAATCATTACGAAGCTGAACGTTATAAAGTCTTTCATCGTGAGCACATAAATTTCGAGCCTCAGCTAATGCCCTAATATATTGCTTAAGACTATTTTGGTGAAGACCAAAATGCTTAGATACTTTTATCCTTTGATTGTCTTTCATTAAAGAATAAAATTTACTTATAACTCCAAACGATAAGCAATTAACAAGTACCCATAATGGAATATAGCCGTAGTTATTGAGATAGTGCTTAATATAATCTTTTTTTGTATAATAATAGGTTATATCTTCCTGAAGTTTTAGAATTAATCCCGTGATGTCTTTCGTTTGCTTTTCTTTTTTATTTTTCCCAACAGAAACTTTGATATAATTTTCAAAAGAACTAATTTTAAGATATTTGTCATCAGAAGAACTTTCCGTAAAGGTATACGTGACAATTGACTTTATTTTTGTTTCTATTGATATAATGTATTTAAAAAGTGTGGTCTTTAGTTCACGATCAAATAAATATAAACTATGGATTTCGTTAAAAGTTGAACCTGGTTTATATTTACTTTCACCATTGCTTTGATCTAAAAAAGGGCTACTATATCCGTTAATTAGACTATAGTAGTTTTCTTCTAATAATACCTTCTTTGGAACACCGTTTTTAGGAACTGTGAGCCCTCTTTCTCTTAAAATTCTTAATTGTTGGCGGTGAGTTTTAAACTCCTTCATAGCTATTAATCCCCTTTATATAAAAAAATGACCTGGGTCCACGCGGGATACCCAGGTTCAATCACAATATTATTTTACCAAGGTATATCATTTTTGTCAATCAATTTATTTTCATCTTTTTCTCTAATTGATGAGGCTTGTAGTTATTGATAGCTTCTTTGGTTTTTTCGAACTGCTTTTGTGTCTCTTCTTGAATAGCCTTTAGACCAGCGCTAAGTTTTTTTTTAATTCCCATAATGAGACCCCCTTTAGATTTGCATGCCCCTGTTACATCCACATATATTATATACTAAAACTACTGGAAAGTCGAATGTTTTATTTTTAAATGCAAAGAAATTGCATATCGAATTGACGACACGAAATTAAAGTAGTATACTTATATCGAAAGGGAGTGATTGATATGCTTCTTAGCAACTTTAAAGTTGGTGGATATAAGGTATTTGGAGGACTAGTAGAACTTAATATGGTACCTGAAACAAAAAACATTACACATCTATCAGAAAACATTATAGAACGTAAAGAAAAATCAACAATCAAAAAGAATTTGAAAAGCGCAATTCTTTATGGCGGTAATAATACAGGAAAATCATCGTTACTAGATGGATTAATGACAATGAGAAAAATCTTTAAAAGAGGAAATGTAGAAAAATTTCCTTTTGATATTTATAAGAATTTTTGTTATGACTTTGATAATCTAGTAAAATTTGAGGTGTCATTCTTAAAAGACTTCACAACCTTCATTTATGGCTTCGAATTTGAATCAGAAGAATCTATTGGGGAATATCTATACGAAAATGATAAACTTCTTTTCTCGCGTGATTTAAGAGGTGAAACAGAAGGGGAATTCATGGAACACGAGAGTTTTAAAGTAAGACTTCATGATCTACCTTCAGACAAACTTATTGTTCCTTATTTTTTAGAATATACAAAAGTAGTGGATGATTATAAAGCGTTTATGCTAATTGATACATTTTTTGATAAAATCAAATTTGTCAATAATCGTGAAAGTGTAATTAATATTCCGCTTTATACAAAATTTATCAACGACTCAAAGAGAATGTCAATTTTAAATAAGCTGATTGGATCAACAGAACTCTATATGGAAAAAAGAGATACATTGCCAGAAGAAGAACTATATAATTCTGACCTTTATAAATCTTTCATGGAAAATAACAACCTTGAAGAGTTAAAAAATACTGATGATAAGAAAGAATCATTTAAATCGTTAGTTGATTTACTTAGAGTAACATCAGTCTATAAAGGAAGAAATGGATCTATGGTTAAGAAACCATCTATCCTATTTGATTCCGTGGGAACTAATAAGTTTATTGTTTTGGCTATGCATATTATTACTGCATTACTAGAAGACAATATCTTGCTCATTGATGAATTTGATAGTAGCTTACATCATAAATTAACAAGAGCATTAGTTATTCTTATGAACTCAGAGATTAACAGTGATGCACAATTTATTATGACAAGCCATGATGTTAAATTATTATCACCTCAACTATTTAGAAAAGACCAAATCAATTTTATATTAAGAGATAATTGTAAAGTTGAGATTGTTTCATTAGATGATTTTAAAGCAAACTCAAATAGAGATATTAGAAGCAATAGTAACTTTGAAAAGATGTATGTTGAAGAAAAAATCGTTCCCCTACCTGATACTGACATATATCAAGTAATAAAAGAATTTAGTTCATATGGCGAAAAGAAAACCTCTTCAGACTAAAAAGACTAATAGATATGTAAGGCCAACAGTTATAGTGTTAGGGGATGGGAAAACTGAAAAGTCTTATATCAATAAGTTAAAAGAATTAGATTTCTTTAAAAATGTGCATTTAAAATATGAAAAAGGAAACGAGTTCAATTTTGAAACAAAGATTAAAGAACATGCCAATAATAAAAATGTAATTGTGATTATCGATGTTGATAATGCTGAGTCAAATAGTTCAAAATACAATGCTATCAAAAAGCTTGTGGATACAAAAAAGTATAAAGGACAGATATTCTTTAATAATTACTCGTTTGAGTTATGGCTACTTAATCATGTTGACTATTTCTCTAAACCAGTTTCTGATAAAACGCAATATGATAAAGAAATCAATGATATATTTGGAATAGAGTCTTGGTCGAAGTATAAAAATGAAAGAAATAGAAATCAAATCATGAAATTAATTGATCATGAATCTATTCAAGAAGCAGTAACAAATATTAAAAGACTCAACAAAAAGAAACCATTTAAGAATCCGTCAAGCAATATGGATGAATGGGTTTATAAAATCAAAAAGATAAAATAAAACGACACCAGGAGTAGACATAATAAGTTCTATTTCTGGTGTTTTTGATTAAGGGAGGTGAAAACAAATGCTATTAACAAAGCAGTATTTAAACGAAATGTCAGTTAAGATGAAATTTTATGACTCATTGTTTGAAGCTAAAACAGAACATGATTTATATGATGTTTTTATTTCATACAGTTGGAATGATAGAATTTATGCATCTAAAGTGGCAAAGTTACTAGAGTCATGCGGATATAAAGTATACATTGATTTTAAAGATCAATCTTTAGATAGATCAAATGTAAACTTAAAAGCTGTAAAAATAATTGCGGGTATGATGGATAAATGTAAAAGTTTAATTTATTTGCATTCACCAAGTGCAAGTGTTTCTAAATGGTGTCCTTGGGAACTGGGATATGTTTCGGGTAAAAAAAAGTTTAAATGTCTATATCTTCCTTTACTAGATAAACAAGGTGAATATTTTAAGAATCAAGAATATTTAAAAATATATCCATATGGTAGTTATGCAAAAGTAGAAGGTAAAGAAGTATTTGAATTTTGGGTTAATAATCAGAATAATGATAAGCAGTACACCACATTAAAGAGATGGTTAAATGGTGGAGAACTAACTCTCCACAAGTAAGGAGGAAATAGATGAAAAAAAGAATATTTATAAGTTTTGCGAAAGAAGATATTAAGCTTAGAGATTTTCTTGTAGGTCAGAGAAATAACCCCAATGTTCCGTTTGATTTTGTTGATTTGTCTGTGAAGACACCTTGGGATAGCAGTTGGAAAACTAACTGTAGAATAAAGATAAAAGGGTGTGATGGAATGATTGCAATTGTCACAAATAATTCAAAATCAGCTGATGGTCAACTATGGGAAATAAAGTGTGCACAAGAAGAAGGAATACCAATTTATTATATTAAAGAGCATAAAGCTGTTTTATATTCAATACCAAGTATGATTTCAACGTATAAAATCACAAATTGGAGTTGGGATGGTATCACAAGTTGGATAAAGAGTATATAGGAGGAAAAATAGCATGAAAAAAGCGTTGGTTATTGGAATTGATAATTATCCCAAAGGATATAAACTAGATGGGTGTGTTAATGATGCTAGCCAGTTTTCTGAACTTATAGGTTGGAATAGTGATGGGACACCAAATTATGATGTTTTAAAAACACTAAATACTCAGAAGAAGACTGAACTAATTAAAAGTATTAAAGGCTTGTTTGAAGGAGATGGGGATTCATCTTTGCTTTATTTCTCAGGACATGGGCACGTAGATTCGCTTAGTGGATATTTGGTTACACCTGATTTTGAAGAAGAAGATCCAGGTGTATCTATGAATGATATAATTCATATTGCAAATAGATCTAAGGTTAAGAATAAAATTCTAATTTTAGATTGTTGCCATTCGGGTATAATTGGTGAATCAATTACCTCTAAATATGAAACAACTGATATAAGTGTGGGAGTTTCTATATTGACTTCCAGCACAAAAGAACAACTTTCTTATGAAGAAAACGGACAAGGAATATTTACGACATTACTATTGGATGCATTACGTGGCGGAGCAGCAGATGTGATGGGAAATATAACACCTGGTAGTGTTTATGCATACATAGACCAAGCTCTAGGAGCATGGGAACAGAGACCGGTTTTTAAAACGAATGTCAACAATTTTACATGCTTAAGAAAAATTGAACCTCCGATTGAAACAAGTATATTACGTGAGTTGCCACAGTTGTTTGAAAGCCCAGCTCAGGAGTATAAACTGGATCCATCATTCGAAAAAACTAATAATAAGAATTTTGTACATCAAATTATTGAACCATATACAAATTTAGAAAATAGTATAATATTTTCTAAACTACAAAAGTTAGAAAGTGTTGGGTTGGTAGTTCCAATCAATGAAGAACACATGTACTTCGCTGCTATGAAGTCTCAAAGTTGTAAACTAACAAATTTAGGGTTGCACTATTGGAGATTAGCGACGAAGAATAAAATTTAAAGTGAATTATTATAGAAACAATGAATAAATATCTTTAATAGGAATGAAAAAAATGATTCTAAATGATATACTAAGAAAAAGAATTATTAGTTGGAGGGAAAAATGAAAAAAATGTCTTTTAGTTACAGTTCACAACCAATTATGACAATTAATAATAGTTGTAGAAAAAAGAAGATTATATTAAACCCAAAGTTTCAAAGGGGATATATTTGGAAAAATGAATTTAGAGATGAACTGATTGTATCAATTCTATATAATTATCCTATAGGAAATATAATATTATCAAAAAGTGATGAATATCTTGATGTAGTTGATGGTCAACAAAGATTAAAAACAATAATATATTTTATAGGTGACGGAACTGACTCATATTTTATAAGAACAAAGAATAGTGTAAAAAAATTAAAAGAAATTCTAAACTCTTACTATTCTGAGTATAATAATATTCTTAGCGATATTGAAAAAGATGATTTTAAAAGAATTTTAAATAAGAGTTCAATCTCCTACTCTGATCTACCTTCAATAGTAAAAGATGATTTTATGTCTTATAATCTAAACATTACAACATTGTCAAATGCTAAAAAGAAAACTGTTGTTGAATATTTTAAATATGTTCAGAACCAAGAAACACTTAAAGCAGGAGAAATTATTAATTCAATATACATCTATAATAATGATTTAAACGATTTGATTTCCAGTGTTAATGACAAAGAAAATCTATTAGGATATTTAGGGTTTTCTGATAAAAGAAACGAGTTCGATAAGCACCTGATAAACATAATTGGGGCGTTAAACAATAAAGTTCCATTGAACGCTCAGTCAAAATATATAGTTGATTTTGCAGAAAAGTATACATGCGAAATGGAGAATCAATATGTAAAAAAATTAATTCATAATTTAAATTCTCTAACAAATGCTTTTCAAAATGATGATAATTATCTCAAACTAAAAATCAATACTAGATCGCTTAAAATATTGCTGTCTTACTTTTCGTTTTATGAACTTAAGGATAATGAGGTTAATACTGTTCTAGCTACTTTAAAACTTGTTGAAACTGAACTCAAAAATAATAATGAAGACATTATAAATAATATTGCTTTTATTCAATTTAGAGCTAGGAAATTTGATGAGTTAAAAGCTTCCGCAGAAAACTTTAGAATACTAACGGAAATTGGAAACGAAAATGAATAAAAATATTCTTACTGATAGCCAACTTAAAATGAAACTCATTAACTATAAATTCGATTTTAGTTCTGAAGATTTTGAGGAATTGAAAAGACATGGATTTTATCATGTTTTTAACTCATTTGTAGAAAAAAGCATTAGAAAAAATAATAAACCCAAAAAATTAAGTGATTATCTAAAGCTATATAAATTAGATTTTAAACTACGAGCTGTATTGTTTCCTATGATTTTAAGTTTAGAGAGTACATTTAAGCAACGGTTTAATGACACGCTTGTGGAAGAAATAATTTTAAATCAAAGTACTTCTCCACACTATAATGAAGTTGTCCGATACTGTATTAAACCAAAATGTAATGTTGAAGCAAAAAAAACTTTATTTAGAAGTTGTACTCACAAAAATCATATTGTTTCTCACTTTTTTGACAATCATAATGATATCCCCATTTGGGCATATATTGAACTAATAGATTTAAAACAATTTCTAAATATTTTTGAATTTTCAAAAGATAAAGATGATGTTCCAAAAGGCTCTTTAAAAATCAAAGAAAAGTTTTCTAATAATTGTAATTTTCTACAAGAGAATGGGAATCAATTTTCTGAAAATCAAAAAGCTGATTACATTTTTCAAACTTTGAGACTGATTTTCTCAGTAAGAAATAATGTTGCTCATAATCAACCAATTATTGATTGTAGATTTAAAAATAATGGATATAAAATAAATATTCAGAAACTAGAATCAATGATAAAAGATTTATCAAAAAGAATTGAACCAAATATAACCTTTTCTACTTCATTAGTGTATGATTTTGATACAATTACCGACACCATTTCTGTTATTTATTTAATGTATGTGTATATGCTTGGCAAAGATGAATTCAGTAATGAATGCAAATTATTTATGGAAAATGAGATAAAGTTGAATAATGCGAATTTAAATAATAGAATTCACTCTAAAATATTTGGTGTTGATAATATTTCGAAAGTAGATACAATTTTAAGTATATAACACTTTACATATAACGTATTTTTTGTTAAACTATATATACGAATGAGATGTGCAATCTTCGGACCACATCTAAAAAAAATGATGATACATTTTCCGAACCTTTAATGGTTCGGTTTTTTTAAGCTTTGCGAATGTGGGTGAAGTTTTAGTTAGTGGTTTATATAATATTAATTTTCCAATTAACAAACGTAACACCTTTATTTTTAGCTTTACATTTACTTTCAAGTAGCGGATTGATTTCTGCTACTTTTTTTAATGCTTCCTTTTCTAAAGGTTTATTTATTGTGTTAATCACAAATACATAATTCTCTTGGTCAACAATAACAATCTTATCAAATATCTGTTTTACTTTATCTAATGGTAAATCTTCCATAGGTAGTTCAATAGATGTGATTGCTTTTTTAATCGCTTTGACGCGAGAAGTAGAAGCTTGTTGTGGCAATGCTTGGTCTTCAATTCTAACGTAATCAATGCTTTTCTTAATAATGATATCTTCTAGTTCATTGATTAATGCAATACTAGCTGGATCAAGTTCTGTATTCTTAATGATTTTAAAATATTCATCTTTATAAGTTTTTAAATCATTACCTAAGTTCTTTAGTTTTCTTTCTAAGGGTTTATTGCTTAATCGTTTACTTACTTGTTTGTCAAATCTCGCTTCTAATTCGCTAAATTTCCTCGCCAAGGCGATTGTTGCTTTTCTGGTAACGTGGGTTGCTGTTTTGGTATGAATGCGCGGTGTGCCTTGTTTTCGCTTGTATTCATTTTCTAATAAGTCATACTCTGGTTTGTTTGGTATTTTCTTTTTCCAATGTAAGTATTTATCATGCATAAGCGAATAAATATACTGGTTATAAGGGTTTCTCTCTCGATGGATATGTTTTCTTGTTTGACCTTTAATAATCTCTTGCACTTGATTGAATGTCTCATCATCAATGATTGCTTCATGATGATTTCTGATAATATATTTTGGTTTTTCACCAGTGTTGATGGTTGTGACTTTTTCATTGCTCATTTTTCTTGTATAGGTCTTACCATAAATGGACTGACCAATATATTTTTCATCGGCTAAGATGTTTTTAATCTGTGATGTTGTGTTAAAAGGATTATTTAATGTTGTTGTTACGTTATGATGATTTAGATAGTTAATCAGTTCTTGATTGGAATAACCCTCAAGCTTCATTTGAAATAGCTTTTTGATATGAGGTGCAATGACCTCATCAATGACATACTTTCTGTCTTCAGTAATCTGATAGCCAATACATCTTTTTAAAGGAACCTTTCCTTTTTGCGCATTCTTTTGAAAGCTCCAAGAAATATTTTGTGACATCGATTCAGATTCAGAATCAGCCATAGATGCCATCATGGTAAACAACATATCAATGGCTGGATCTAAACTTGAGATGTTTTCTTTTTCAAAATAGAACTCAACGCCAATTTTTCTAGTTTCTCTAATAATGTTTAATGCATCTAGTGTATTTCTTGCGAATCGAGATAATGATTTTACTAAGACTAAATCGATATGACCACCATATACTTTCTTTAAAAGTGATTGTAAGCCATCACGCTTTTTCATCGATGTTCCACTTTTACCATGATCGGCATAAACACCTGCAAATACATAGTCAGGATTAAAGATAATTTCTTTAGCATAATGCTTAATCTGTAAGGCTAAAGAAGAAGATTGCATTTCTAGTTTGGTTGAGACTCTTGCATAAGCCGCAACCCTTTTAAGCATTTGATAATTACTATAGGTAATATTGGGTGTTTCAATGACTTTAATTTCTTTCATAGATGCATACCTCGTAATATAGATTGTCGTTTGATGTGATATCGTAATAGGTTCCTTTTAAGATGGTTGGTAATGCTTTAATTAAATCAATTCGCTCATGTAAGTCATCAATGATAGAAAATGTATCATCAATGACATAACGCAAATGATTTTTACCCATAACTAAGATTAAACCGAAGAAGCTTTTAATAATACTTAAATCCTGATAATTGGTATCAATGAAGGCTTTTAATGCATAAAAGCGTCTACGCATTAAAAGTTCTTTGGTGATGGTTTGTTTTAAATCTTCGATTTGTTGTTTAGTTGCTTCATACTTTTGATTGAGTGCATTGTATTCTTTGGTAAACTCACTATCTGTCATGGTTGAATGAATCCTTTGTTTAGGGAGTGCTTTTAATGCATTAGCAATTAATCTACTTTCTTGTCTTAATGCTTTTAAGGGTTCGTGTGAATTGGTTTGTTTGAGTGATCTTTCCATATATTGAATTAGGTCTTTTTGCATGGACCCTGTTTTGGTGAGTTGTTCGATAACGTGTAGAGTTGCTCGTTCAACTAAGGGTTCATGAATGGATGGTGTATCACAGTTATATGGGTTATTGATAAGGGTATGACACTTGAGCATGCTCTTTTTAAATGTTGTTCCTGAGTTATGCATCTTAGAGTTATATATGCGTTTGCACTTAGAGCAATAGACTAAACCTTTGATTGGTTTTTGGGCAAGATGTTTTCTACGTTCTTTATTATCAACCGCTAGAATAATTTCTCTTGAATGCAGCATGGTTTGGACAATATCATAAGTTTCTCTATCAATAATCGCTTCATGGGCATTTTTAATATAGTATTTGGTGGCGTGGCCATTATTTTCTAAAGTTTTATGAGATAAGTAATCTAGGGTGACGGTTTTTTGTAGCATTAAGTCACCAGCATATTTTTCATTCTTTAAGATTTCTTTAACAGTATCTGAATACCAGGTAACAGAACCTCGGCCATTTTTAATGTTGTTTTTCTTTAGGTGTCTGGCAAGTGAAGTGATAGCCATACCTCTAAGATATAGATCATAAATATATCTTACTGTTTTTGGTTGTTCTTCATTAATGATTAAGTTACCTTTATCATCTTTGTCATAGCCTAAGA
>Ga0306906_1000196_pt1 | contig 28341 bp, 24 predicted proteins | sample AntRauTorcE11897_FD_190405 | JGI IMG/M metagenome (GOLD analysis project Ga0306906, IMG submission 190405) | Saline lake microbial communities from Rauer Islands, Antarctica - Metagenome Torckler E11 #897 (v2) (version 2) | ecosystem: Environmental > Aquatic > Non-marine Saline and Alkaline >...
CAGCTCTTTATCCCACTGGTTGAAATGCTGAATGCTGCCCGGTCCGTCCATTTCTTCGGCATCGCGGATATGGTAGGTGGGAAAATGCTGCTCCAGGATTTCCACCAGATGCATGGTGTTGGAGGAATTGTATCCGCCGACCACGATTGACAGATCAGCATCCGTTTCGGCCAGGGCCAGCGTGGCCGACTGATTTTCGTTGGTAGCATAACAGAGCGTGTCAGACGTGTCGGCAAAATGATCCAGGATATCCGATTCACCAAACCGCTCGATGGCGGCTTTCTTCAGGACGTCCATTACTTGCTGTGTTTCGGTGGCCAGCATAGTGGTTTGATTGATAACGCCAAATTGCCGCAGGTCTTCAAGCGGGTCAAATCCCTCGGTACTTTTGTGGCCAAAATGTTCTTCAAAATCTTCAAGCGGTCGTTTTTCGGTCATAATCTCCGCCAGAATCTGGGCTTCTTCGAGGTTGAGTACCACCACGCAGTCGGAGTGATCGGCGCTGTGCGAAAACGTGGCGCGCGTTTCTTCGTGGCGGTGCTTGCCGTGAATGACCAGCGAGTAGCCCTTTTTGCCCAGCTGCGTGCCGCGTTTCCACACTTTCTCCACGAATGGACAGGTAGTATTAAATTCGTACGGATCGATGCCCTGCGCTTGCAGCTTTTTCTGTATTTCGATAGTGGTACCAAAGGCGGGCACGATCACGATGTCATCTTCATCCAGCGACTCAATGGGGATGAGCTCACTGCCGTCGGTTTCAAAAAGAAATTGTACGCCGCGGTCCAGCAGGTCTTCATTCACCGTGGGATTATGAATCATTTCACTGAGCAGGTAAATATCCTTGTCCGGATTTTCAGCCACAGCACGGTAAGCAATATCAATCGCATTTTCCACGCCGTAGCAGAAGCCAAAGTGGCGCGGCACCAGAAAGCGTACCGGCCCAAAATCGAGTACGCTGGGTTCCAGATCCTTTTTGGTAGGATCAATCACTTTATTCGCCTCTTTCACCTTACGGATAATCGGCGACTGGTACATTTCGGGGATGTCAAATTTTTTGCGACCCATAGAATATGTTGGTTTTTAAATTCCCTCCTTCAGGAGGGTGGGCCAATCCCGAATGCTTTCGGGATTGGGTCGGGAGGTGTTCACCGTGCAAGTAAACACCCCTCTGTTCCGACAGCCGTCGGAACATCTCCCCTCAAGGGGAGACTTTTCATTCGTACGTATTCTAAAAATATTTCAACCACCAAATATACGGAGCTTGCAGGGAAACATCATGCGGTCTTCTGATCTTATTCCGACGCTCTGCTTTGGAAGCTAAGCAAAAAATTCTGGAACCGAGTACTGGAATAAGATTTAAGCTAAATACCGGGCTGGGATTTGGAGAGATACCGGCAGGGATTTATTGCAATAAATCCCTGCATGAGAAAGGTTCTAATTTCAATTTTGAGAAGATTACTTAATCAATCATCGGCCCAACTCCCTTACAACTGACGAACGAGAAAAAAGCTTTAAACTCAATACTCATGACTCACTACTACGCTTCCATAACCTCATCCATCTTCACGCCCACCAGCCGGCTGACGCCCGTTTCGGGCATGGTAACGCCGTACATCATTTCGGCTTTGCTCATAGTCTTTTTGTTGTGGGTAATGATGATAAACTGTGTCTGCTCGCTAAAGCGCCGGATCATGCTTGAAAAGCGCTCAATATTGGCATCATCCAGCGGGGCATCCACCTCATCGAGTACGCAAAACGGCGAGGGTTTAACCAGGTAAATAGCAAAAAGCAGGGCGATGGCGGTCAGTGTTTTCTCGCCGCCCGATAGCTGGTTGATGGTGGATGGTCGCTTGCCGCGCGGGTTGGCTTCAATTTCAATCTTGGCTTCCAGCGGGTCCTCGGCATCCTCTTCAATGGTGAGATCACAAAAATCATCTTCATTAAAAAGCGTGTGAAACACATCCTGAAAATTGGTCCGTATTTTCTGGAAGGTCTTATTGAAACGCTCCGTGGCCGTTTTATTGATTTCATCAATGGTTTCCAGCAGATCTTCACGGGCTTTATCCAGATCGGCAATTTGTTCTTCATTGGAATCGAGCCGTTCTTTTTCTTCCTCAAACTCATCAATGGCCAGTTCATTGACCTCCCCGATGCGGTTTAATTTTTGCCGCAGCCAACTGACCCGCTCTTTGGCCTCGTCAGCATCTTTATCATCAGGCAGCGTAGCTTCAATTTGATCCATCAGCGTTTCGTAGGTTTCCCAGATGTGATCTGAAATATTACTGGCCTGCATCTCAAATTTTTCTTTGGCCATAGAAAGGTGATGCACCAGTTCCATATTCACCTCTTTCTGGCGGCGTACTTCCTTGAGGTCCTTCTCAACTTCATTAATTTTTCCGCGTTGTTTCGCCGACGTTTCCTTGGCCGTTTCCAACTTTTCTTTGGCCTCTGACTTTTTCTCTTTTCCGGTTTTGAGTTTTTCTTTCAGATCTTTAACAGCCTGTTGGTATGTGGCAATCTTCTGCTTTGCCTCTTCTTTCTTTCCTGAACGCATTTCCACGCGCTCGGTAATATTTTTGATACCTTCTTCGGCTCGTTTTACATCGCGCTCATGATTTTCAACCTTGTTTTCCAGGTTTTGGTGCTTTAGCCGAGCATCATTGAAACGGCTTTGCGCAATAGATCGCTCTTCTTCAAGTTCGTCCAGCGTTTTCTTTTTTTGCTTTTCCTGTTGCCTCAGTTTCTCCAGCTTTTCCTGTAATTCTTTTTTAAGCGGAGTGAGTTCGTCAATGGATGCTGCGGCCGTTTTTTTATCCTCAGCCAGTGAATGAGCCCGGCTTTTAAATTCTTTAATATTAGATTGATGCACCTGAATTTTTGAGGTAATTCTATTCAAATCATCCTCAAAGCCGCGCATTTTATTGCGATGCTTATTTCGTTGTTCTTCCAGCGAGGCAAGATCAATCTCATTGTAGGCTTCTTTAGATTCTTGCAGAGCCGTTTCTTTTTGTTCAATTTGTTGGCTCAAATTGTTCGACTCTTTTTGTAGCTTTTTAATTTTGTCTTCCAGCCCCACACGCATGCCGGCATTTTTGCCGGTACTTCCGCTTTGTAGAAATTGATTGCCGGTTACCACTTCGCCGTCTTTTGTAACCCCGGTGATGCCGCTTTTGGCTTGCTCATAAGCCTCATCAACCGAATTGAATACCACCACTTGCCCCAGCAGCAGTTCATTTAGCGCGCGGTACGTATCATCCGTATCTACCTGATGCACCAATGAATCAGCGTGGGTTTTGTAGGAATCTGCGAGCTGGTCAAGCGGTATAAAAGTGGCTTGACCGTAGTCATTTTCTTTTAATAACGTGGCCGCTTTCTTGGCGTCATTAAGTGATTTTACCACCACAAAATTGAGCATATTTCCCAGCGCGGCCTCCAGCGCTACCGCATATTTTTCTTCGGTAGACAGCACATTAGAAACCACTTCAATAAGCGGAAATGTTTGGGCATGCTTTTCAATTAAGAATTTTACGCTCGATGGAAAGGCTTCATTGGAATGGGCAATATCCTGCAGCAGATCAATTTCAGAATGTACGGAGTCCAGCTGACTTTTTAGCTGGCGTACCTCATCCTTTAGTTCATTTTGCCGGTTGCCCATGGCTTCTCGTTTTTCGCGGGCCTGTTTTAGTTGCTCTTCTTTTTTGGAATGAGTTTCATGGCTCTTTTCAAGTTCTTCTGATAGGCCTTCTTTTTGTTTCTTGAGATGATCGGTTTCTTCACCCAGCTGTTGATGTTTAGATTCCAGGCGTTCAATTTCTTCGCCGGTATTTTCCAGGCGCGATTCAATTTTAATCCGCTTAGTTTGCAGGCGGCTAAGCTCATCTTTGGCGTCTTCAACGGTCTGTTCAATGTCATTTAATTCTTTACGTTCAGAGGTGAATTGCTGCTGAATAGCCGTATATTTTTCTTTTGAATCTTCGAGATTATACTGCGCTTTCTCGAGATCTGCGGTTAGCTTGTCAAGTTTTTTTCCACTGCTTTCCAAAAGATCACGCAGCTCTTTTAAATCCTGCTCTCCCTGCGTAATATCGCTTTTATACTGTGCAATGATGTTTTCTTCGGTACTTATTTTTTCGCGCGTAATTTGCAGGTCGGTTTGGGCCTCTCGTACCGAAGAGGTAACCTGGCTGACCCTTCGCTGAGCTTCGGCCTGACGCTTTTCTTTTTCATTCAGCATTTTTCGGGAAGCTTCTTCGGCTTCTTCAAGTGCTTCTGTTTTTGAAAGAATCTCTTTTTTCTCGGCATCCGCATTTTCAATGCGCTCCTTCAGCGGCTTAAGTTCATTCTGGATGCTGTTGTAATTGTGCTTGCTCATGCCTTTGTCCAGCTGCTCGAGCTCCTGCTTGTACTTCTTTGCCTTTTGCGCTTTATCAGCCTGGCGTTCAAGCGATTGTACTTTTTTACGTATTTCAGAAACAAGATCTTCAACCCGCTGGAGGGTTTCGCGGGTACGCTCAAGTTTACGCAGCGTTTTTTTTCGTTTCTCTTTATAGCCGGTTACGCCGGCGGCTTCTTCAAAAAGGCGGCGGCGGTCGTTGTTTTTATTGGTGAGAATCTCTTCCACCATTTTGAGCTCAATCACCGAATAGGCATCCGAGCTCATGCCGGTATCCATAAACAGACCCATAATATCTTTGAGGCGGCACTTGGTCCCGTTGATCAAATATTCACTGTCCCCCGAGCGGTACAGGCGACGGGTGATGGTTACTTCACTGTATTCGGTAGGCAGCAGGCCTTTATTGTTCACAAACGTCAACGATACTTCAGCCAGGCTGAGCTTGTGTTTCTTTTTTGTACCGTTGAATATGACATTGGCCATACTTGATGAGCGCAGCATGGTGGGGCGCTGTTCACCCAGGACCCAGCGCATGGCATCTACAATATTTGATTTGCCGCACCCATTGGGGCCCACGATAGCAGTAATGCCCTGATCAAAGCTGATGTCAGTTTTGTAGGCAAAACTTTTAAAGCCCTGCAATTCTAAGTCGGAGATATACATTTCTTAAATCACAACATTCAAATTTTAAATAACAAAAATTTTGTGATAGAGCTCTTCGTATTACTGACGTCGATTTCGACTTCACTTTGTTGCGCTCAATATGACGTCAGTCTGAGCGCAAAGAGCCCCCGAATGTTCGGGGCGAATGTAGTCGAAAACTTTTTAGATTGTTTTTAAGTTCTAATGAGATATTGTTCCTTTTGCTATTTGAATTTTGTTTATTGGTGTTTCAACTTAAACCGTCATAATCTCATCTTTCTTTTTGTCGAGCAGCTCATCTACCGTGTTGGTGTGCTTGTCAGTAATATCTTGGATTTCCTCTTCGGCCTCAAATTTGGAATCTTCGGGGAGTGATTCTTTCTGAATCGTTTTTTTTATTTCGTCATTGGCTTCCCGGCGGATATTTCGAATGGAAATGCGGGTGTCTTCGGCAATATCTTTTACGTGTTTAACCAATTCTTCCCGGCGTTCCTCCGATAATATGGGCAACGGAATGCGAATCATGGTACCATCATTGCTGGGGTTAAGTCCGAGTCCGCCCGCCATAATAGCTTTTTCAATATCCTCGAGCGATGATTTGTCGTAGGGTTGAACCGTTAGCAGCCGTGCTTCGGGGGCGCTTACGTTGGCCAGCTGATTCAGCGGGGTCTGGGAGCCGTAATAATCAACCTTGATGCCGTCTAAAATGGAAGTTTGTGCTTTACCGGCGCGAACGTGCGAGAGCTGGGTTTTAAAATACTGCACCGATTCATCCATCTCCTTTTCGGCTTTCTTTATGGTGTCTCGTATTTCTTGTGGTATCATAATGTTCAGGTTTAAGTTAGCACTTAAAAAAATTTGGGTTGGTTAAGAATTGAATGTAATAATTCTAACTTTCTTCCCAAACTACGGTTGATCCGATATCATCCTCACCGGCAATAACCTTTTTTAGATTTCCGGGCTCATTCATGTTAAACACAATAATAGGGGTTTTATTTTCGCGGCAAAGGGTAAAGGCGGTAAGATCCATAATGTCCAGGCGGCGTTTCAGTACTTCATCACCGTCGATGGTGCTGAATTTTTCGGCATCATCATTTTTCTCGGGGTCAGAATCAAAAATACCATCAACCCGCGTACCTTTGATAATCACTTCGGCATTAATTTCTATGGCCCGGAGCGATGCAGCGGTATCAGTAGTGAAGTACGGGTTGCCGGTTCCGGCACCAAAGATGACAACGCGGCCTTTTTCGAGGTGACGAATGGCCCGCCGACGGATGTACGGTTCAGCAATTTCTTCCATCCGTATGGCCGACATCAGCCGGGTGTGCACGCCTTTACGTTCCAGTGCGTCCTGCAGGGCCATGCTGTTAATCATGGTGGCAAGCATGCCCATATAATCACCCTGCACACGATCCATACCTTCGGTAGCGCCTTTTACGCCGCGAAAAATATTGCCGCCCCCAATAACCACGCTCACTTCATAGCCTTCATCGTGAGCTTCTTTAATTTCGTTGGCGTAGTGGGTCAAAATATCGCCGTCAATGCCATGACCCTGCTCTCCCAAAAGTGTTTCTCCGCTGACTTTTACGAGTACCCGATTGTATTTTTTGTTATCCACAGTATGTATTTAGTAGTGATTATTAGTGATATAACTCGTTTGCCGATTAAGTTTAAATGATTTCTTAAAAAGTTAAGGGATACATTGACCCACCCCTGCACCCCTTCCGCCAGCTGGCGGAGACAATCAGTTTCCCCTCTTGCTCCGAAGGAATGCCTGCGGCAAGAGGGGACTAAGGGGTGTGTTATGTGCCAAGTCTGAAAATAATTAGTTATTTTTTTATAACCGGTTAACGCGAAAAAGTATTTTTAAAAAGAATCTCTTAAGCATAAAAAAAAGGCTACCGAATTGGTAGCCTTTTTTTGAAAATCATTGTTATTGATCTTCGCCAAGCTGGATGCGGTAGAAATCCGTCACCAGCGGAGCATCGTTTTGAGTAAGATACTCTTTAACGGAGATGCTGTTGTCTTTCACAAACTTTTGATCGAGCAGTACCCGTTCTTCGTAAAAGCGGCGAAGTTTTCCTTGCGATGCTTTTTCCGCAATTTCTTCGGGTTTGCCTTCATTCAAAAGCTGCTCTTTGGCAATTTCCAGTTCCTTTTCTACGATAGAGCTGTCAACGCCGTCGCGGGTTACGGCCAGCGGATTCATGGCGGCAACCTGCATGGCCACATCCTTGCTGATGTCCTGATCATCAATGTCATCTTCAAATTCAACCAGTACCGCAAGTTGGTTACCAGGGTGAATATAAGAAACCAGCTGTCCGTCGGTTTTAGCCAATATAACCCTACTTATTTTAATCTTTTCTCCGATGGTAGCCACCATATCTTTCAGATGATCGCCCACGGTAAGCCCGTCCATTTCGGTTTGAAGCAGCTCGTCTACGGTTTCAATTTCTTCTTTGAAAGCGAGTTCAACAAATTGATTGGCCTGTTTTTGGAAATCATCATTCCGGGCTACGAAATCAGTTTCGCAATTTATTTCAAGGGCGGCGGCTTTGTCGCCGCTATCACTCACTTTTGTGACAATCAATCCTTGATTGGCTTCCCGGTCAGCGCGTTTTTCTGTGAGTTCTTGACCTTTTTTGCGAAGAACTTCGATCGCTTGGTCAAAATCACCGTCGGCTTCCTGCAGGGCTTTTTTGCAGTCCATCATGCCGGCCCCGGTTTGTTCTCGTAATTCTTTTACATCTTTTGCGGAAATACTCATTGTAGCGTTACGCTTTAAAATTTAGTGTTGGTAGAAATTATAAGTTGGGGTATTTACTCTTCCTCGCTTGAAGAATCATTCTTAGAAGCATCGTCCGAAGAATCTTCCGGCTGGATTTTTTGATCCTTTTTGCGCTTTCGGCGGCGTCGCTTGCGGCGGGTGCCGGTGGCTTTCTTTTTCTCTTTTACTTTTGTATCGGTTTTGGTGGCTTCACCGGCTGCTTTTTCAAGCAGTTCTTCTTCATTCTGCGCTTCACGTTGTGCATTGCCTTCAATAATGGCATCCGCAATGGTAGAGCTGATAAGCTGAATAGTGCGGGCAGAATCATCATTACAGGGCACGATGTAATCCGGAATGTCGGGGTCAGTGTTACTGTCGGCCATGGCAATAATGGGAATGTGAAGTTTCACGGCTTCATTAACGGCAATATCTTCTTTAATGGTATCTACCACAAAAACGGCGCCGGGCAGGTGATTCATATTGGAAATACCGCCAAGCGTTTGATCCAGTTTTTCCTTTTCACGGTCAAGCATCAGCGTTTCTTTTTTGGTCAACTCTTCGTAGGTGCCATCGGTACGCATTTTATCAATTTCCTGCATACGTGAAATGCTTTTACGCATGGTTGAAAAATTCGTAAGCATGCCGCCCAGCCACCGATGCGTGATATACGGCATGCCGCAGCGAACAGCTTCGGTTTTAATAATATCCTGCGATTGTTTTTTGGTACCCACAAAAAGAATGGTCTTTCCGGCCCGGGCAAGCTTGGCTACCTCATCAAGGGCTTCCTGGAAATATTTTTGGGTTTTTTTGAGATCAATGATGTGGATGCCGTTGCGCTCCATAAAGATGAATTCTTTCATCTTTGGGTTCCAACGACGGGTAAGGTGCCCAAAATGAGCGCCTGATTTTAGTAATTCTTCTAAATCTGGTACTTTTGACATGTATGTATTATTTATGGATTTGAGTTAGGCCTCTACGCAGGTCAATCCCGGCGCTAATCCCCCCGAATTTGGGAGAACACTCGGCGCACTCGGTCGCTGCGTATGTGTGATTGAGTTTAGATAGTTGCTACTGGGTGCTAAAAAATCAGTAACAAAGAGTAAAATTATCGTTTGGAGAACTGACCTTTCTTACGTGCTTTAGGCTGACCGTACTTTTTACGTTCAACCATGCGGTCATCACGTGTTAAAAGTCCGCGCTCTTTAAGAACACCGTGTAATTCTTCGTCATGTTCATCGAGGGCACGAGCCAGTGCATGCTGTATAGCACCCGATTGGCCGGTTGTACCGCCGCCTCGAACCGTTACCTTAATATCAAAATTGTCTACCAATTCGGTAACTTCAAGAGGCAGGGATACAACATTGCGGGTAGCCTGTGTTGCAAAGTAATCGTCAAGTTCTCGGTTGTTTACGATAAAATCACCGTTTCCCGGTTGTATATACAAGCGGGCGGTAGATGTCTTTCGTCGTCCTACGTAGTTTTTTTGTGCCATGTATTATTAAAAATCAATTTTTTCGGGTTGTTGTGCATCATGCGGATGGGTGGCTCCGGCATAAATGCGGATATTGGTTAAAAGTTTTCTGCTCAGTTTATTTTTGGGCAGCATTCCCTTAACGGCATTTTTGATCAAAAATGTGGGATCTTTTTCCATCATTTCTTCTGCCGTTGTAAAACGTTCACCGCCGGGGTACCCCGTGTGGCGAAAATATTGCTTGTTCTTCATTTTTTTACCGGACAATGTCACCTTTTCGGCATTGGTTACAATCACAAAATCACCGGTATCCATATGAGGAGTGAACTCGGGTTTGTGCTTTCCGCGCAGGTAGGTTGCAACCCGGGTTGCAAGGCGACCTAATGGTTGATCTTCAGCATCAAATAGCACCCATTTTTTATCAATATCATCGGGTGTGGCTGAAAAAGTTTTATAGCTGTTGGTATTCACTGTAGTGTCGTTTGAAATTGCTTTTCTAATAAGACCCCAAAAATAGTGGTATTTAATCCAATTTGCAATGATAAATAATGAATTGCTTTAAGTGGGCAACAATGAGAATTGCATGGTTCATTTACACAGAACCGTTTATCATTTATCGCTCATCTGATATGCTTTCAAACACGAGATTGAAAATTCGATATGGAAAAGTACCTCTGAAGATTAGATATTCTTAACATTAGGGGCTAAATACCCATTTAACTTTGATAAATGATTATTTATGATTTTTTTAAAGGCTACTTCGAATTTCGAATAGTTAGCAAAAATTAAACACCTTATTTGAGGATGTAAATCATCCATCCAGTTGTTGCTGGTTCCGTTGGTTGTGCCCTTAATAATGGATTTTAACGCTTATAAAAATAAGCCAAGCGGAGAGTAAAATGGAGCAAAATGAATTGGGTTTTGGCGGGATAGCGTATAATAAATTTGGGCTCAACGGCAATTCAAGCGACAGCCTGATGACGCTACTCGATTTAATTGATGATTTTAATCGACAGGTAGATTCTGAGCAGTTAGCGGCTAAAATTGATGAGGCTGCGCAGTCGCTAATGAATGCTGAAGCAAGCTCATTGATGCTACTTAGTGAAAATGACGAGTCCCTTAAAGTAATTCACGCCACCGGACCGGTTAAAGATGATGTTTGCAACAGAACCGTTTCGGTTGATACAGGATTTTGTGGCTGGGTTACCGAGCATAAGCTGCCACTTATTGCTAACGATATACGCATTGATAACGAATTTTTTGCCGGTGAGCTAAGTGAAAATTTTAAGACCCGAAATCTTATCTGCGCTCCCTTGTTGGATGAAGAAAATAATGTAATAGGGGTGATTGAAGCGATAAATTGCAATCCCCCTAAAGCTTTAGAAGAAGGAGACATTCCGGTTTTTCAGGCGTTGGCTAATCACGCAGCTACGGCCATTGAGAGAGACCGACGCCAACAGGAGCGAACCAACCGGTATAAAGAGCAGAATACTTACCTTACGGAAATACATCACCGCGTTAAAAATGACTTGGCATTAATTTCGGGCATTGTACAAATTGAAAGTCTTGATATTGAGAATGAAGAGGCTAAAAAGGTGCTCCAAAATATAGAATCTCGAATACAATCGATGGCTGTTGTTTACGAACTGCTTTCGGGTGAAGGTTCCCATAATAAAGCGGAAGTAGGAACATATTTTAAGAAGTTGGTGGAGGGTATATCAGAAGGTCTCTCAAATAGAGAAAAAGATATTACGATTCAAGTACATTCAGAATCGGTGGTTCTTGATCCCTATAAGGCCCTTTCCTGCGGGTTGATTTTAAACGAGCTTTTATTGAATGCGTACAAGCATGCCTTTGCCGACCGAAAAACCGGCACTATTACGATTGATCTTTCCAAAAATGGAAACCGTATAATGATGGATTACCGCGATGATGGCGTTGGCTTTCCGGAAGATTTTAAACTCGAGGAACAAGATTCGCTTGGTTTTAAAATGATCAACGCGCTTATAAAACAGCTTGACGGTCAGCTAACATTGAGTAATGAGAACGGTGCGCGCTTTGTGGTAACTTTTGAAGTGGAAGAAACAAAAACAAAAAAATTGAAAACGGCCTAAAAGAAATATCCCTTCAACCCTCGCATTGTGAATGCACGTGCCATTAGCTGAGAAAATGGAGGGATTAGCATAACGTTCAAGATCAGCTTTTTGCCTAAAATTGTACTGGTCGCTCTGCCCAACCGCATATTTAGTTCCGCCCGCCGGGTTACTTTTTGGGCTATTTTTAACTGCCCTTTTGAATACGACTGCAACAAAGGTTCAGCCGATTCTTGAAATCTGAAAATGTCCTCAAAATACCGAGCCAGCGCATAGCCGTCAAGCCAGCCAAGATTCATGCCCTGCCCGCCTATGGGGCTCACCAGGTGGGCAGCGTCGCCGGCCAAAGCTACTCGATTTTTTACCATGCTGGCAGCCATTCCATGTTGCACCCCAAAGCTGCTTAGCGTATAATTTTCTGCGGATTCCAAAGGATGATTGATCCGCTGTTCAACGGCAATTTCTATATCATTCCGGGTAATATCGGCTTGGTATGACGGTGTTTTGATCACCCAGCGCCGTTTCTCCTCCGGCAGCGGAAAAGACTCAATAAGGCCTTTTTTGCAAAGAAAGATGGCTGCGTTCGATCCCCACTGGGTATTATCCGAAAAATCACCCATCATGTAGGTATCGTCATAGTTTTTTAGGGTGAAAGGGATGGACGCCATTTGGCGAACCGTACTTTCTTTGCCGTCGCACCCAACCATATAACGGGCTGAAATTGTTTGCTGTTCATTGCCGCGCTTCACTTTTAGAATGACATTGTCAGCAGTTTCGGTAAAGTCGGTTACGGTGGTATTGCGCCGCAGGATATTCGGATTTTTTTCGTGCAGATGAGCAGCCAAGAGTTGCTCAGTTTTAAATTGGGGTACGCTTAAGATAAAGTTATAGGGCGGCGGACACGAATCAAACGAAAGCGTGCCCATATGATCAGCCCCGGCAAAAGCCAATCCTTTTTTTATTTTTATACCGGCTTTTATAAACGGAGCAGCAAGCCCCACTTCTTCAAAACGCTCAAGGGAGACCGGATGAATGCCAATAGAGCGGGAATGCGTAACGGCTTTGGCACGCTTCTCCAGAATAATACAGGAAATGCCCGCCTGCTGCAGGCAACATCCCAAAAAAAGCCCTACCGGTCCGCCGCCCACAATGGCTACTTGGTATGGGTTATTATTCTTCATTTGACTTAAATTATCGTTTGGATATATTTCAAATTTTTCAGAATGTATCTCGGGCAGCCTTGCCCGAGTAGTAATACGTAGAGACCAATTAGTTTTGAATGATTCTGTGAAGTTTAGAATTTGTTTTGACCCACCCCCGTCCCCTCCCTAAATATTTAGGGAGGGGTGCTCCGATGGAGCGGGGAGGGTATAGAATCCAAAATTTAAAATTAAGGTATATTTTTCTTTTTCAGTTGGTCAACGCGTTAGTAGCATAAAAACAAGTTAGACAAGCTGCCCACTTTTGCTCTAACCGCCAAGGCGTATTTATTCCCGGTGCTGAAAACGCAATAAAAGCCGAAACGGAAACTGCTTTTCTACAATCCATTTCGCTGGAACAGCCGATCGAAGTTCATCAACCGTATAGCTGCGCCTGATGGAGGTCAACCCATCATGGGTAATAAAAGAACTTTGAAAAACCGGCCGTGAAAAAATGTTAAAGAGTGCATACCCAATATCACTCCGTGCCAAATCATTGAATATCACCCCGGTGGTACTTAGCTGTTTCGCTTCATCAAGAATTTGTTGGAATTTTATTTCACCAAGGTGATGCAGCAGGTGATTGGAGATCACAAAGTTAAACTGCTCGTCTTGGGCCGCCAGATCGGTTGATGAACAATGTTTGAAGGTAACGTTCGAGGGCGCATCAAGCTGCTGTACAAAATCGCAGGCCCGCCGGTCGGTTTCAATGGCGGTGATGTCTAATTTAAGGCCATCATCGCGGGCCCATTGCGCTATTTTTATGGGAATATCTCCGCCCCCAAAGCCGATATCCAGCAACGAGTTTGATTTATTTTTGTGGAGATTCGGCTTGATGCGTCTTTTGTAAATCTGCTTCCAGCCCGATATTATGGAATTAATGGTGCCGAACTGGCGATAGGTGTTGAGCAGTTCGCCGTGATCGCAGCCGGGGTCGTCCATTAATTCACGGCTTTCGGTATCGCGGGTGGAGAGGAAAAGGGGCATGTTAGCGCACCTTGGTAAATAATCCGCTTTCGATGGTAAGGCCGGGGCCAAAAGCCATGGCCAGGGTAATCTCACTGGAATTGTCGGCCGGCTGTTGCATCAAATGCTGCATCACAAAAAAGATGGTGGCGCTGCTCATGTTTCCATAATTGGCCAGCGTATTTCGTGATGAAGATAACTGTGAGGGTAGAAGACCAAGGCTTTGTTCAACCTTATCGAGTATAGCACGCCCGCCGGGGTGGATGGCCCAGTGCAGAACGTCAGCAGGTTGTATTTGGTAATCATCAAAAAGGGGTTGAATGGCCGCCGCCAAGTTGGATTGAATAATTTCGGGCACGTACGATGACAGCACCATATCGAAGCCGGTGTCGCCGATGGTCCAGGCCATGTCTTTTTCACTTTGGGCGGCAATGGACGTTTGAAATTGCTCCATCCGGTATGCGGTGGTTTCAGGTTCCGGTTGTCGGGCCGAGACGAGCGCACCGGCGGCGCCGTCAGCAAAAACGGCGGCGGAAATAAGCTGGTCGGTTTCTTCAGAATTTTGCAGGTGCAGCGTACAGAGCTCCACCGAAACAATCAGCACGGTGGCGTCGGGATCGGATTCACAAAATGATTGGGCCATTTTTAGCGCGGGGAAAGCAGCGAAGCATCCCATGAAGCCTACATGGTAGCGCTGGGTTGAGGGAGACAAATCAAGTTGTTTTACAATTTCATAGGCGGGTTCTGGGGCAAAAAAACCGGTGCAGGAAACGGTTATGACATGCGTAATATCACCGGATTCCACAGTATCATTTTTATTGAGAAGTTGTTGGGCCACATCTACAAAAAGTTCTTTGGCATGGGTTATATATAAATCATTGCGCTCTTTGGTAGTAGGTTGGCCCAGCGTACCTTCGTCTTTAAAAAATAGCCGGCCATGGCCGTTGGAGTGAAAATCATCAACCACGGTGTGCCGCTTTTCAATACCCGAGTTAGCATACAAACTGTGAATAATACGTCGGGTAACGGCTTGGCTGCTCACGTGATTCTTCATTTTATCCCGCAAAAAAGATTGCTCAAAGCTTCCTTCCGGTACCGCTGTTGCTATGTTTTGAATATAAACCGACATAGAGCTTGTTTAATAGTTTAGTGGTTCAATTCCCCGCCCCTCTGGGGTCGGAAAAGTTCATAAAAGAAGGTATGCAAAAATTTCCTGAGATCCCCTCTGGCCTGTCCCGACACTTCATAGCTTTAGCGACGTAGCGGTGGGTGATAATAAATAGAAACCAAGTTTTGCATACCTTCTTCCTGTTGTTGATACCCCGATGGCTTGCCTTGGGGTTGTTCATTGTTTATAGATAGATACTTAAAGTGAAATAAAATTTTGAAAAGGCCAACAACTATTCAGTGACAAATATAATATAAATTTTCTGAGATAAAACCATAACCTAATGCCTAAACACCGGTAGCGCAGGAATGGTTCTGGGAATTAGAGAAGTTGATTTTTTAATTTTTGTTTTCAGATAGCTAATTTAACTCAGATGAAATAAAAATAAGCAGAACATCTCAATGACAGAACCTAAGATTATAGAGCAGCTCAAGAACCTGCGAACGGATAGGAATTCAACTATCTGGGATGAGCGAACGCTGGGAAGTGCGCCACATAAACCATTTATGCTGCTCAGTATCATAGATGGAATTGAAACGGGATGGATAAAACGGCCACAGATTGCACTAAATCAAGATCTGATCGAAACTTTTTTTAATTATTGGAAGTCTATCATGAGTGAAGATCGAAATACGACGATTGCACTTCCCTTTTTTCACATGAAGAGCGAACCATTTTGGGAGCTTCATTACAAAATGGTAAGAAAAGTTATAGAAATTCTCCTTCTCTGGGTGGACTAATGGATCGGCTATCTTTCGCAAAAATAGATGATACCCTATTTAGGATGATTAAAGATGATGAAAAACGAAAATCAATTATAACTATACTCCTCAATACATATTTTGCAGATAATACACGGAACGAAATACTGAAAATTCATCATATAAATATTGGAGCGTACCGTTATGCAGAACAACTTGAGTTGCTTGCTGCTGAACCTTTTAAAAAGTATCATACAGATAATGAAGATCCATCAATCCACTCGTGGCAAAAAATACAACAACGAAAACAAGGATTCGGTCTGAAAGTTCGCACAAATTATGATCATCGATGTGCAGTTTGCCGATCAAAAGTTATAACTCCCAATGGTGAATCCCTGGTAGAAGGTGCGCACATCATTCCGTGGAGTGAAAGCAAGAATGATGATCCTCGAAACGGGTTGGCCCTTTGCAAAAGCCATCACTGGATGTTCGATATGTTTTTACTTACAGTTCGACCTGATTATCGTGTCAAAATTTCCTCATGGCTAAAGAAAGAAAGCGAGCAGATTGAGAATACGTTGGGTTGGGATCAGAAAGAGATTTTTCTGCCAACTGATCAGCGATTTTTGCCTAATAAAGTAGCTCTGAAGGATCACTATGAAAAATTTAAATCTGTAGGTTGAGAATTTGTGTTCTGCTGTATTTTACTCCTTCGTCATCCACCAGAAACGAATATTGTGCAGAATGGCCGCCACCGAAAGTCCGGCGATAAGCCCCATCCACAGGCCTTGCGGGCCCACCCCACGGATAATGCCCAAATAATAGCCCAGCGGTAAACCAATCACCCAGTAGGCCACAAAATTGACCACCATGGGAATTTTGGTGTCTTTTAAGCCACGCAGGGCTCCGTAACTGCTGACCTGCAGGCCATCTGAAATTTGAAAAATGGCGGCTATGTACAGCAGGCTGATAGCCACATTTTGCACGGCAACATCATCGGTATAAATGCCGGTGATGAGGTCGGGGATGGCAACCATAACCACGGCGGTGCAGCTCATAAAACCTACGGACAGCAAGATACCTACCAGTCCTCGTTTGCGGGCTTCGCCTATCTTTTGTTTTCCGGCGGCATTTCCCACGCGCGTAGTGATGGCGGTGGCAAGGCCAAAGGGAACCATAAATGTCATGGCCGAAAAGTTAATGGCAATTTGATGGCCGGCTACCGCAATGGCACTCAAAGAGCCCATAAGCAAACTGACGACCGCAAACATGGTTACTTCCATGGTAGAGCTTAGACCGATGGGCACCCCAATGCGGAGAATTTCTTTGAGCCAGGACCAGTCGGGGCGGCGCGCTTTTGAAAAGATTTCAAATCGTTTAAAGGGTTGGTGTCGGTAGGTGAAAATAAGCATGCAAAAAAACATGACCGTTACCACCAAGGCGGTCGCATAGCCGCAGCCCACAGCGCCCATGGCCGGGAAGCCGAATTTGCCGTACATCAGCACGTAATTGGCTGCAATATTTATAATCACCCCAATAGCTGCAAAATACATGCCGGGGCGGGTGACCGACAGCCCCTCATTAAAAAAACGCAGCGCCATATATGCTGATAAAGGAAATACGCCCCACGAAAGGGCATCAAGGTAGCCGAGTGCTGTAGGTATGATGACAGGGGTCACTTCAATCCAGGTCATCACAAAACCCAAATTTCGTAAAAGAAAAAACAGGGGAATAGCCAGCATCTGGCTGAGCCATAATCCCTGTCGGGCATTGATGCCAATTTCCTCAAAATTGCGAGCGCCAAGAAGCTGGGCCACCACTGGGGTGATGGCCATAAGGGTGCCTGCAACAAGCATAATAAGTGGCATAAAAACGGCCCCTCCCACGGCCACGGCGGCCAAAGCCTCGGCCGAGAGGTTCCCGGCCATTACGGTATCCACGAAATTCATGGACATCTGCAGGAGCTGTGCAACGATAACAGGTAACCCTATTTTAAGGGTTATGCCGGCCTCTTTACGCAAACTTTGTTGTTCGGTTTTTAGAAAAGTGAGCATCGAACGGATGATTCAATAAAAACAGGCGTTAAGACCTGTGCTATCAATTTGGAAAAATTGTTGTGTTTAGTGCAAAAAAGAGTCGCATATGGTACAAAAAATGGCGGGGAATAAATAGAAAATATTAAGATTATACCGAAGGTTTCTTTACAGAGAAACTTAACGTTTAACCAACGGTATTTTAACCACAAAGGTCGTGCCTTCACCTTTAATGGAGGCAAATGATATGCTGCCTTCGTGGGCTTCAAGCACCTTTTTGCTGATGGCCAGCCCCAGGCCGGTACCGCTTGATTTGGTGGAAAAGTTGGGCACAAAAATGTTCGATTTATCTTCTTCACTCATGCCCGTTCCGGTATCGTCTATTTCAATAAAAATATTTTTTTGCCGTACATAGGTTGATATCGCAATGGTTCCCCCGTGGGGCATGGCTTCGCGGGCGTTTTTAATCAGGTTGATGAACATCCGCCGCAGTTCGTCTTTGGCACCCCAAACCACAGACTTTTCAGCTTTGGTTTCAATGGTGGTGGTTATCGCATCATCATGCTCATAAAGCTCGCAAACCGATTTGATGAGCGGATGAATATCAACCGCAGAAAAATCGTCTTCAATGGGTTTGGCAAAGGTTGAAAAATCTGAGGCAATATTACTGAGGGATTGTATTTGAACCACCAGGTTTTTGGTGATGGAGGTTATTTTTTCTTTGAGTTGTTCCGCATCATAATTTTCCGAGGATATTTGCCGTTCCAGGTGTTGAATGTTCAGCTTCATGGGGGTCAGCGGGTTTTTAATTTCATGGGCCACTTGCTGGGCCATTTCTTTCCACGCGGCTTCACGTTCGGCGGTGGCCAGCTCGTCCTGCAGCTGCTGGAGGCGTCCCACCATTTCATTATAGGCGGTGGCAAGGCTGCCTATTTCATCTTTGCCGGTATCAGGGATGGTTGTACTAAGATCACCCTCAGAAATTTTGTTTAACCCCTGACGTATTAAGGGCAGTGAGCGGGTAAGCTGGTGGGCAATAAAGGTAGTACCCACAACAAACAACCCAAAAATAACAAGGTAAAGAATGATGAGATAACTGGTTGTTTCAAGTAATTGCCTATTATATTTGGGTGACTGCACGAATGTAGGCATGGCCATGACAGCAACGGGCGTTCCATCCTCAGATAAAATAGAGCGGTAACCGATAAGTAAATCCTGCTTGTCGAGCCGTACAGTACTAAGAGCATTCCGTTTTTGCGTCCTGAACAACGCATCATACACCGGAAACGGTAAAGCACCCGGCAGTAGATGTTGTTGATAAATTTGGGGCGTGGTTGATTGCGTTACTCCTTCTGCATCATATAAGGCTGCATCAATGTTATAGGGAGCAATAAGCGAATCAAGGACAGACGATGCCGCCCCTTGTGGATTAGTGCGGAACGCGGTTGCCGTATTTGGGTTGTCAGTGATGGATTCGAGCGTTTCAAACAATTCTTGCTGCACCAATTTTTTATTCTGCTGGCCTATAGCAAAATGGGTTGAAATAACCAGAATAATTAAAAACAGAAGGGTAGCCAGTAAAAAGCTGTCAAGTATGCGGTATTTAAATTGCTTATTCGCCCCAAAAAACTGGAGCCGGCCTGTTTTGACCCACTTATAAATCATCAGTAACAGAAAGCCGGCAATAAGCAGCGTAAAACTCAGCCGAAAAAATGCGAACAGTATGTTTTGGTAACCCGGCAGTATAGTTATAGCCTTAATAGTGCTACGTTCAGATTCCCGAACCAGTAAATTGCGATAAGTTTGCTGGCTAATAGTGCCGGTATAAAAAACAGTGCTATCCTGTTCTAAAGCTTCTACTTCAGCCGTTTGCAGCATATTATACCGTGGGTAGTCGGTTCCAAATCCCTGAAATATGGTCTCGGACAAACGATTATTTCGATATTTGTGAATAGCATACGATTCACTTGATTTGCTGTAATTAAACGATGCCAAAACAGCCCGAATGGGCATATTAATGTTGGGGCGATCCTGATATACTGAGCCCAGTATCCAGGCAATAGGTTCATTTTCATTTTGCCCGAAAAGGGGAATCCATCCCCGGTAAAAAATATTGTACCGATGACTGTTGAGCAGTTCAGGCTGCTGAATAACAGGACGGATGTTTGATTTGGTGATCCTCTCAATTTGTATGGCAGCTTTCAGGTTGTTGAAGTCAAAAAAATTGACCCAGTCCGGAGAGTTGAGATCGGTAGAATAATTGGCAACCAGCTGTTGGTTTGACTTGATAAGCAGCAAGTCTACCGAGTAGGGTTGCTGCGATTGATTGAGCATGGATTCAACCGTTTCAGAAAATCGTTCCTGCATAAACGAAATACGTTGTTGCAAATCTTCTTCAGTGATTGATCGAAAGTTCCGCTCCAAGTCGGTGAGTACCCGGCGGGTTAATGCCTGGGCACTGCTCTCTCCGGTTTGGGTAATTTCTTGGGCCGCAACTTGTAACCGGGTATCAATTCTGTTTAACTGTGCCTGATAAATAATAATGCTGGCTGTTAGCGATAGAACAAGACTGGCAACGGCTGCACTTCTTAGTGGAGAAGAGCGCTCAAGTTTTGAGGGGGAACGAAACAGTATATAAGAAAGCAAAAAAATCAACCCAAAATAACCCAGGCAAATTATAAACGGCCACTGAAATTGTAAAACTTCTGCCGCAAATAGCTGAGCAAGTAGAAGGCTTATGGTGAAGCTGAAAACACATATCGCGGTAAAAAGTTTGTACTGGTTTTGAGATGAGCGCAGCAGGAAATGGTTTACAGCCATCAATAGTATTGAAAGCCCCCAAAGCATGAGCCCTACGGCTAAATAGAATAGAAGAACGCCTATGCCGGGATATATTTTGAGGGTTAAAAGAGGAATGGAAGTAGACTGCGCAAGCAGGTAGCATTGCTGAAATACGACAACGATTCCGCCAAGGTTAATCAGACCTGCTATAAAGCCTGATAAAATAGTATTAAAAACCCATGCAGACTTAAATGAAAATATGTGATTCTTTATCTTTCTGCTGAGGGTTAAGCCTGCAAATGAGAAAAAGAGGGCATCAATCGAAAAATCAAACAGGGCTTGATAGGCCCTTACCGTAGTTGGCTGAACACCGTCCAAAACCACGGGAATCCACTGCCGCGCAATGGCAATATACTCAAACACAAGCCACCCTATGGCAATAATAAAAAGCTGTATGCCGAGCGCGCTCCAAAGCGGAAGCCGGTCAACCCGGAAATATATGAGTAAGCTGATTATCACAAAGCATAGTAGAGCAAATAACGTCCTCCAAAATTGATTAGCTGTGTTCCATTGTTTCAGGGAGCGTTCAAAGTGATTGGCAGCAGCATACACTACCCCAACGGAATCTCCGGAGGTGGTCTTTAACACGGAGGAAGGAATGTCATCCGGCGGAGGCGGGCTGTAGATGCTAAACTGTAAAAAAGCAGAACCATCTGGTTTCAGCTGATTAAATACATCAAATTCAAGTTCATCAGCAATAGGCAGCGCGTTCCGTTGTTGTATGCGCCGGCTTGTATATAAATGATAAGGGACATTGCCCTTGGGTGTTCTGATTGAGAATTTGACATGGCAAATCCAAAAAATAACGTTGTTCTGTTTTCTTACTTCTACCGAGGAGCTTGAGCGGGTGGTTTTAGTTATTTCCTGGAGCACCTCAAGGGAATATCCGGTCCAAACCACGGGTTCCAAGCCTTGGTACAGCCCGATTCCCCACATGTTGGGGTAGCTTTGCATTTCTTTAAGTAGTTCTGAACGACGAAAAGCTTTTTCCATTTTAGATTGCAAGCTTTGAGCCAAATTCTGTGATTGCCGCAATAAATTTTGCTGCTGTTCGGTGAACATCCGTGCGCTTTCTTCAAGCTTTTCAGTAATAACCTCATCCTTTTGCTGCACACTTGGTTTTACGGCATAGCGCCAGCCCTCTAAAATGATGAGCAATATCAGCAGGCCGCCTAAGGTGCAGGCCAGCAGTCGGAAATTAGTATGGAAAATGTTTTTGGAGGCCATGTTGAGTTATTTCAGCTCGCAGAAAGCTAAATATGATCTGAAATTACAGGGGAAGCAAGTTTGATATTTCTGTATCCGGTTTACCTTTTAATACACCACTTATAGCAAAGGCTGCCAATTGGCCCATGGCTTTTCGGCTGCGGTGGGTTGCGCTGGCAATATGCGGGCTCAGAACACAGCGTGGAGCATCGAGCAGGCGGGGGTGAATGTTCGGCTCATTTTCAAAGACATCCAGGCCGGCGCCACCAAGGCGGCCCTCATGCAGAGCTTGTGCCAATGCGGCTTCATCTACTACAGGCCCGCGAGCCGTATTCACCAGAATAGCGTGCCCGGGCATGCGGGTTATCATTTGTTTGTTGATGAGGTGCTGGGTTTCTTTCGTCAACGGGCAGTGCAGGCTCAGTACATCAGATGATGCGGCCAGCTCTTCAACCGATGATATATATTGGGCTTCAAGCTCTTTTTCCGTGCCGCGTTCAACCCGGTTACGGTTGTGATATTGAATGTTCAGCCCGAATGCTTTGGCCCGGCGCGCCACAGCGGTACCAATGCGACCCATACCCAGAATGCCCATCGTTTTTCCGCGCAGCTCCATCCCTAAAAAGCCCAGCGGTTCCCAGCCGTTAAATTCACCGTCACGTAAATAATTCTGTGAATTCGGAATTTGCCGTGCCACAGCCAGTAGCAGGCCTATCGCAAAATCTGCGCTCGATTCGGTAAGCACATCCGGCGTATTGGTCACTTTAATATGAGCGTTGTGAGCGGCGTCAAGATCAATATTATTATAGCCAACGGCGTGATTAGCAATTATTTCGAGGTTTTTACCGGCTTCAATCACTTTTTTGGTCACCGGGTTCGACAGCATGGGAAGCAGCGCATCGTATTCGGCTATGGTTTCAACCAGGGTCTCTTCATCATTGAACTGCCCGCGCTGGCCAACATCTACCTTAAAGTCAGCGCGCAGTTGCTCAATCACCGATTCAACAATGGGTTCAGTGATGAGTATGCGTTTTTTCATTACCGGTCAATATTAAATGATTCCCCGTTGATGCTAAGTGACGTTCGGTTGCTAAGTGCTTGGGATGAAAGATCTTGATATAAAAATGAGAAAGGGACCAGGCTTTGCGTGCACATTTTGTCGGAAGGCTTCCACGCGGTTAGGGTGATGTTCAATGAATCATTGCGCATGGTGTGCGATGCTTTATGGAGCTTACTACAACCGTCAGGCAAATTTCCGGAAATAAGCAATCCCTGATCTACCATATTCACAGAATCAACATAGACCTTTGACTGATCGTATTGTTGGGTTGTGGGTGGATTTAATGGAATTTGGTTAGAACGGTCGGCGGAGGATTTGTCAGCGTCCGATTTAGATGAAGAACAGGCAGCAAAAGTGACAGCGATCATTAATACAGAAGATAATAGTTTCATAATTACTCGTCTTCAATTTTGGTAATGTTCGCATCATTCCAGATGCGCTCCAGGGCATAATGCTCGCGCAAATCTTTCCTGAAAATATGGACCACCACGTTTACGTAATCTAAAATAACCCATCGTCGGGCATCGCGGCCTTCTTGCTGCCAGGGTTTTTCATTGAGCTGTTCCTTCGTGGTTTTTACCACGCTGTCGGCAAGGGCTTTAATTTGGGTATCGGTTGAGGCATGGCAAACCACAAACGAATCGGTGAGGGTGGTTAGGTGGTGCACATCAAGAACGGTAATATCGTTGGCTTGTTTTTCTAAAAGGCCTTCGCCGATGACTTGGACTAATTTTTTGGAATCGGCACTTTTCGATTCACTCAGGCTGGTGAATTGTTGGGAAACATTTTCAGGGTTTTGTGGCATATAGTCAATTTAGTTTTAATGAACGATAGTCGGAGCCAATAACAACGGTGGCATCAAGGTAAAAATCGTCGGAGGCTTCGGTTAGTATTTGAGATTGATCAATACCGAGCGCCTGCGCAACGCGCCGGGCATTATCTTTATTTGTGGTTCGTGAAATGATGGTTGTTTGTTGCATGTCAAAATTATCAAAGTTGCCGCTTTGTACAACATCAAATCCATTTTTACGCAGGGTTGATGTAAAAGTATCGGCCAGACCGGCCACGCCGCATCCGTTCAGCACCTCCAGCTGAATCACATTTCCAATGAGTTCGGTTTTTTCTTCAGCGCGTTGGTTTTGGATGCGCGGATACACCAGGCGGGAGAATAAACCCAGAACAAGCAGCCCTAAAAGCAGGCTTAAAAATCCAATAACGGCGTTCAGGGCAAATGTATTGGATGATTTTTTATTAGCCATGCATTAATATCGGTCAAATACAGATCCGGTTCGAAAGGGGGCATTGGAAAAGCGGCCGTATCCGGGTGAGTACCCGTAGCCCTGCGGATATTGGTTAAATTGCAGACGCAGGGTAGAGTTGTCGCCAATTTCGTAGTTCAGTTCAGCATTGCGAAGAATAAATTGTACTTCTTGGTCGGCATTAAACCCATTGAGATTATTGCCAAATGGAGAATGAAGCAAAGAAAGATCAACCCGTCCCGTTAATTTCTCAGAAAAGAAAAACTGCATGGTATTGGTATAGGCATTTGTATTCTGGTACTGTCCGCCAAAACTGGCAAAATTAACCGAATACGAATGTCCCATCTGCATATTAAATAGATTGCCCAAATTAGCCCCGTTGCTGGGATCTTTTTCTTTTACAATAGGTCCGGAATAATCAGATGCCTGCGTTTCGCTTTTACGCAGCTGCGCATTGGTCGTCAAGGCATGCGCCCATATAAAAATGGAGGACAGTATGCAGAAAATTATTTTTCTAATCATAAAGTTAATATCGTTTAATTGGCATCGTCTAAGCCTCAAACATTAATATAGTAAAGTAAGCAAGTAGAATAAAGAAGATAACGAATTGCATAGAAAAAAAGTTTATATAATTTTAGTTTTACGTTCATCGGATGATGCTCGCTGCCTACTTGTTCTGGGGATTAAAAACAACTATATTGACAGGCTTTAAAAGCAAACGAATTAATGGCAAGCAAAACCCAAAAAGCCCTCCATATTGAAGAAAATGAAGCTAACCGATTTTAAATTTGAGACTGATCACTACAACGTTCCCGAAAAACCGGCTGAGCCAAGAGACTCTTCCAAACTAATGGTCCTCAACCGGGAAGAAAAAACGATCAGTCACGAGAAATTCTCCGATATCCACAAGTATTTTAACGAGGGTGATGTTTTAATTTATAATAACACCAAGGTTTTTCCCGCACGGCTGAAAGGCAAAAAGGAAAAGACCGATGCTGATATTGAGGTATTTTTACTGCGCGAGCTGGTGCCCGAGAATAAACTGTGGGATGTACTGGTTGAGCCCGCGCGTAAAATACGCATTGGCAATAAGCTTTACTTCGATGATGACCTGATGGCCGAGGTGATTGACAATACCACCTCCCGCGGACGTACTATCCGGTTTTTGTTTGACGGCACCGGCGATGAGCTCTACAAGCGATTGGATGCTCTTGGCGAAATGCCCATGCCGCCATACATCGACCGTGAACCCACCGATGAAGACAAGGAGCGCTATCAAACCATTTTTGCCAAAGAACGCGGCGCCGTAGCGGCTCCCACCGCCGGCATGCACTTTACGCCCGAGCTTATTGAAAAAATTAAAGACAAGGGCGTTGAAGTGCTCCCCATCACCCTTCATATAGGATGGGGCACTTTTCGGCCGGTTGAGGTTGAGGATTTAACCAAACACCGTATGGACTCAGAGAACTATAATATTTCAACCGACACCTCCCAAAAAATTAATAAAGCGCTGGCAAGCAAAGACAGCAAAGTGGTGGCCTGCGGCACAACCTGCGTTCGCGCTATTGAAACCAGTATTACTGCCAGTGGTATTTCCAAACCCGGAACGGGGTGGTCGGATAAATTCATCTTTCCGCCGTATGATTTTAAAATTACCGAAGCCATCATTACCAACTTTCACCGCCCGGAGTCTACGCTATTGATGCTTTCAGCAGCCTTTTCCGGCTTCGATTTTGTGATGGAAGCCTACGAAGAAGCGGCTGAAAATGACTATCGCTTTTTCTCTTTCGGTGATGCCACCTTGATGATATAGCGTTGTGCCTTCGAAAGCCCTAATCATACCTGCAGCGGGTGCCGGCAAGCGCATGCAGCGCAACACGCCCAAGCCTTTTATTAAATTGCAGGGTAGAACCATTTTGGAGCACACACTGCAAAAATTTGTGGAAGTTGACGGGCTTGAACAGGTCATTATTGCAACTTCTACCGCCTATATTAATGAAGCTACATCTGTTTTGGCAAAGGCAGTGCCCGGCTCTGTGTCTTGGGATTGCATTGAAGGGGGAGCCGAGCGCCAACAGTCAGTTTTTAAAGCGCTCCAAAAAATAGCCGATCTAGATTTAGTGATGATTCATGATGCGGTTCGCCCGTTCATTAAAAAGCAACACATTTACGATTGCTGTAAAAAAGCGTCCGAATCCGGCGCGGCTATTTTGGGTATTCCCGCCAAAGATACCATCAAAAAAGTGGACGCCAATGGAGTGGTTGTAGAAACGCCTGACCGCAGCAGCCTATGGCAAGTACAGACGCCACAGGTATTCCAAACCCCGTTGATAAAACAGGCCCACGCAAAAGCAGCAGAACAAAATCACCCCGCTACCGATGATGCTTCGCTGGTGGAATGGATAGGCAAACCGGTGCATATGGTGCAGGGCAGTGTTGATAATATTAAAATCACCTATCCGCGAGATTTGCAACAGGCAAAAATAATTTTCGGGAACCAAAATTTTTAACCATGAATGATATTCGCATAGGCCAGGGCTACGATGTGCACCAACTGGTGGAAGGCCGCCCGCTTATTTTGGGCGGAGTACAAATCGATCACCCCAAAGGACTTGCCGGCCACTCCGATGCCGATGTACTGTTGCATGCCATTACCGATGCGCTGCTGGGCGCCTTGGCGCTGGGTGATATTGGAACTCATTTTCCTGACGATGGCGAAAAATTTAAAGACATCGACAGCCGCATTATGTTGCGCAAAGTTGCTGCACTAATTGCAGATAAAGGCTACCGGATCGGGAATATTGATTCGACCATCATTGCGCAAAAACCTAAATTAGCCGGATATATTGCTACCATGACACGAAATATTGCCGAAGATCTTGAATTGAATATCAATCGGGTCTCGGTAAAGGCAACCACATCCGAAAAGCTCGGTTTCGAAGGCAAAAAGTTGGGCATGACAGCGCGTGCTTCTGTAATAATCTTTAAGAGAGATAATGGTTGAGCAGTTTACCCAAGAGCTTATTAACTGGATTCGTCTGTTGCCGCCGGCAAGTATTTATCTGGTGTTTTTTGGAGTGGCCTATTTTGAAAATATCATCCCACCCATTCCGGGTGATGTATTGGTAGCCTTTGGAGGGTATTTGGCGGCGGAATCTGTCATCGGTCTCACACCCGTATTTTTGCTTACTACCCTTGCATCCGTTATAGGTTTTATGAATGTTTATTGGCTGGGAAGTCACTGGGGGCAACAAATGCAAAAGCATGGAAAAAATTTTTGGATGGTGCGTTTCATTTCCCTGAAGTATATAGAAAAAGCTCGTGCCTGGATGCGCCGGTGGGGACAGGGCGTGATTATGGCCAATCGGTTTTTGGCCGGTACCCGATCGGTAATATCACTGGCCGCCGGAATGAGCCACACCAATATTTTCCGCACGGTAATAAGCTCGTTTATAAGTTCAATATTATGGAACGCAATTTTACTGGGTTTTGGATGGATCGTGCACAGTAACTGGAAAATTATTGGCCACTATTTATCAATTTACGGTTGGTTTATCTTGGTAGTGCTTGCAATAATTGTGCTTATTCGGGCGGGAATCTATTATTACCGCTCCAGAACAAAGGTTTAGGGAGAATACCATCACCTTTTTAGAGCAAACAAATTTGTTGATTTGTTTATTGACAAAAATGAAAGATATATTTAGTTTTCCAGTCTTTCGGATTTAAAAAAATTCCACTCTAAAGAAAGCTGCTTACGCTTGAAACTTTAAGGGTAAAGTAGCTTTAGGAGCGGATGATTTCCTCCGAAATTTTTCGATGTGTTCTAATAAATACTGATGTAGCTTAGAGGTTAGAGTCCCGACATAAGCCAGCGTAGCTCAGTGGTAGAGCAGCTGTCTTGTAAACAGCAGGTCGTCGGTTCAAGTCCGGCCGCTGGCTCATATCGGGATAAGTCGTCGGTTTCTTAAATTTTGGAAATTTCGACAGATACATCGCTTATTGACATATTGATTTAATGCCGGGGGGATACCAAAGCGGCCAACTGGGGCAGACTGTAAATCTGTTGTCGTAAGACTTCGCAGGTTCGAATCCTGCTCCCCCCACAAGGGCTAAATGACAAATTACAAGCAACAAATTTCATGTTAGATATTTTGGAATTTGGAATTTGCTATTTCTCATTTAGCTAAGCGGGCGTAACTCAATTGGTAGAGTGTCACCCTTCCAAGGTGAATGTTGCCAGTTCGACTCTGGTCGCCCGCTCGACCCACTTTGGGAATATTACTGATGCCGTTATAGCTCAGAGGTAGAGCACTTCCATGGTAAGGAAGGGGTCGTCGGTTCAACTCCGACTAACGGCTCTACCGGTGCAGAAGCATTTGTTGGGTAGGATAATAACTATTAATTGAAAATCATTTTATCATGGCAAAAGAGACATTTCAGCGGGACAAGCCGCACATCAACATAGGAACGATTGGGCATGTGGATCATGGGAAGACGACCCTGACGGCAGCGATCACGACCGTGATGGCCAAAGAATACGGC
>Ga0306906_1000199_pt1 | contig 27978 bp, 24 predicted proteins | sample AntRauTorcE11897_FD_190405 | JGI IMG/M metagenome (GOLD analysis project Ga0306906, IMG submission 190405) | Saline lake microbial communities from Rauer Islands, Antarctica - Metagenome Torckler E11 #897 (v2) (version 2) | ecosystem: Environmental > Aquatic > Non-marine Saline and Alkaline >...
ATTATTCATCATCGAGGGGTTGGAACTGACCTTACCAAGGCTTTTCCAGCTCTCTGAGGAATATCCGGTCTCTTCCAAAAGTTCACGTTGAGCGCCTTCCAGCGGATTTTCACCCGCATCAACCATGCCGCCCGGAATTTCAAGCGTGGGCGATTGCGTGCCGTGCCGAAATTGTTCTACCAAAATAATTTCGCCATCCGGGGTGATGGGAATGACGTTGATCCACGGCGGGGCCTCCAGAATGTAGAAATCGCCCTCCAGGTTTTCATCCACCGAATCAAGCCGCGTTCGGCGCTTCAAAAGATTGAATATAGGTGTAGAATATTCCTTATTTTCTTCTACCGTTAACCACGGTTTTACATCGAATGCAAACGATTTTTCAGGCATAATTTCTACGTTTTTATGGACAAACGATTTGAGCTGCACGCTGACACCAATCACAACGCAGATTCATTGAAACAACAAATGGAGAACGCCTGTGATTTGATGGAAGATATTTATGACGGCGGAGAATACCCAAAGATATTGGTGAAGCGATCGTGGTCGAAACACAATCCCGTTATTACCGGAGAAATTGCGCGCCCCAAAGCCTACCGCTGGTACCTGCAGCGCGAGCTGTACAAGCTGGCCGACAAAGGCGCTACCATCAAAATTCTGCCCTCGCGCGAGCGCCTCTCAATGAGCGATCCCGAACTGCTGGATCATACCGACGAGAATGAATGGGACATCACCCAAAAAAAATTATTCCTTTATAGCCCCGAGCGCACTGATATTTCGCTGAACCGCCTGGAACATTACACCGGCACGCAACCCGAAGATTTTCAGCGCTATATTCTCTTCACCAATTACGATATGCACGTAGAGGTTTTTCTGGACAAATATCCCAACTGCGTGAAACCCGATCGCGGGGGGGTGCAAATGCCGGCCTTTCATCACACCTTGCCCGACAATAAAGGCATTACGCTCATCAATATTGGGGTGGGGCCTTCGAACGCCAAAACCATTACCGATCATGTGGCTGTGCTGCGCCCCGATGCCATGGTGATGGTGGGCCACTGCGGCGGGTTGCGCAACCATCAAGCCATTGGCGATTTTGTGCTGGCCACCGGTTTTATGCGCGACGACGGCGTGCTCGATGACATCTTGCCACTCAATATTCCCATCACCCCTACCTACCTGCTTAATGTGTATCTGAAAGAAGTGCTCGATATTTATGAGCGTGATCACCGCCTGGGAACGGTTTTTACCACGGCCAACCGCAACTGGGAGTTTAATAAACAGCATGCGCTCGAGCAGATTCACACCAGCCGCAGCATTGCGGTGGACATGGAATCGGCCACGGTGGCTACCAACGGCTACCGCTATCGCATTCCCAATGCCACGTTGCTTTGCGTGAGTGATAAACCGCTGCACGGCAAGCCCAAGCTCAGCAATGAAGCACAGGATTTCTACCAAGATTCCAAAGAAATGCATCTCGAAATTGTGATCGATGTCCTCAAACTTTGCAAGCAGCACTATCCCGACGGTCTGCCTAATGCCAGCATCCGGGCCATGAATGAGCCGCTGATGGGCGGTTCCGAGTAGGCCCAATGGAACGCAGATGACACGGATTGGGTGGATAACCACAGAATCTGGTTCAAGTTTGCAACTTGGACCAGATATTTAAGTAGGCTTGCCGGCACACGTTATAAACTTGTGCCAGATCAGCTTTTCTTTCAAGTTTGGGAGTACCCCAATTGGTCTAATTCCGTCGCTCCGCTGCTGAATTAGTTTATCGATCTGTCGATTGCCCGCACAATTCTGACACTATCTCTATTAGTTGCTCCTCATCAAAAATTTATTTTGCCTTTTATCAACAATAACTTATTGTTAAACAACAAATATTTGTTGCTATTTAATAAATAAATATATTTATTCCTGTATAATACACAATGAAAAATGTAGTACCCATGCCAAAAAAAAATAAAACACCACCGCTTATGTAGCCTATATTTTAGTGAGCATCTCGTGGTATGTGGCGGTCATCGTATCTATACTGATGATAGGAATATTAATTTTCAGATCGGCCGGGTTTGTATCACCCGATTATTTTTTATTCAGCTCTCTGCCTGTTGACCCCGATATTGTACAGTTCAAGCCGGATATAGATACTTCAAACCTGGAGCTCAATACCGTGACAGCCAAAGCCGGCATGGCAGAATTCATGAATAATAACCCCGGCCATTATACAGGTATAATCATCTTCCTATTTATTTTTCTGAGCGCATCGCTCTATGGTTTCTACCAGTTAAAGGCATTGCTCAAATCAACGGTGGACAACGACGTATTTAACAAGCTGAATGTTCGGCGGCTAAAAATTATTGCCTTTTTGGTGATGCTGATTGATCCCATTCATTGGTTCGTCGATTTATATATAAAAAGTATTTTTAGTGATGTTGCAGCAGCTAATACAATTTCGCTGAGTCTTGGCAGCCTCGAGCTTAGCTATTTTATGATAGGCCTGCTGCTGTTTGTGCTATCTACCGTATTTGAGAAGGGCTACGAAATGTATCAAGAACTTAAACTAACGGTGTGATGGATAGCATCAAAGTGAATTTAGATTTGATGCTGGTCAAGCGCGAGATGTCGCTCACGGAGCTGTCTGAAAAAGTGGATATAACCATCTCAAATTTGTCTATTTTAAAAACCGGCAAGGCCAAGGCCATACGCTTTTCCACGCTGCGAGCTATCTGTAAAGCACTGGATTGCCAACCCGGGGATATTTTGGAGTATGAAGCTGACGGGGAAAAATGATAGGTGAAAAGTGAAACGTTTGAGAATAATATTCGTAAATAAACCTGTCAGAGTCCGAAGGTCCTGACAGCGTTTTGCAATTATTATAAAAAACAAGCACCCATATGATTTTAAAAGCAACCAACGTCTCAAAGACCTTTTCAAAGACGCGCAAGAAAGAAGGATTCAGCCTGGATATCAATTCTTTTGAAGTACAGGAAGGCAATTTCACGGCCATACTTGGCCCCAATGGCTCCGGCAAATCAACCCTCATCAAACTGATGCTGGACTTGTTATATCTCGACAATGGGTCCATTCAACTGCTGGACCACGACCACAAAGACAAAGAAGCGCGCCGCGGGCTCAGTTACCTGCCCGAAAATTTCTCCTTCCCAGAGAAGTTCAAAGTGCGCCAAATGCTACACACCTTTGCCGACATCAGCCAGGCCGATAAAACCAACCTCGATGCGCGCATAAACGAGCTGGCAAAAGCATTTAACGTGGACTATCTGGACAAAAAAATAAAGGACCTCTCCAAGGGGATGCGTCAGACCGTGGCGCTGCTGCACACCTTTCTGGGTGATTATAAGTTCCACATTTTAGACGAACCCTTTAACGGTCTTGATGCGGTTCAAAAGAAAACCATTATGGAGTATATTTTTGATCTGCAAAAACGCAAAAACGTGGCCATTCTCATTACCACGCATATTCTATCGGACATTGAAAAAACCTGCGATAAGCTGTACCTCATCCGAGACGGGAGCATTATTGACTCAGCCTCAAAAGATGAAATTGAACAGCAACACGGCGGGGTCGAAAGCTATTATCTGAACCATTTTGAATCTAAAAACGCCCTTCAATAATGACAACATTTAATATCCGTTTACTCTTTAGAAATAAAATTTTGTGGGCCTGGCCCGTACTTGCCGTGCTACTGGCGCTGCTGGTGGGCTGGTATGGCGACATCGAATCCGCCGGCAACAGCTACTCATTCTTAATCAGCGCAGGTGATTCACCCGCCATTCCCTCAGCTTTTTTGATTAATGGACTGCTCGGCTTTTTTATTTTAATAGCTATTATTGGTATCCCTTCTCACCTCAGTAAGAACCTTGAGCCCGAACGAGCCTCGCTCATATTTTCGAAGCCGGTCAACCGCACGGAATTTTTCTTTTCAGAATTTGCTGCCGTCATCACCGTAACCTTTTTCTATACGCTCATAACCGACATTATACTGGCCGTTTTGTTAGCGGCCAAAGCCGGTATTTTCCCCTATGAATTATATCTGGCCATCCTGCTATATATCCCGCTCTACGTTTTCGTCATTTATGTTTCAATCGTACTTTTGCTCCTCCTCACCGGCTCCCATTTAGCCAGCGTGCTTATCGCCTATCTGCTCATAGCCCCGATATCCGGCTTCCTGTTTCAGGCTGAAACATTTCTAAACTTGATGGGCTGGAACTCCGACCTCATGGTTCGCTTTACTGATGGTCTCAGCTATTTAATACCCAGTACCGCCGGTGTTGATAAATTACTTGCAGGCTTTGGCGGACCACCCCCGGAGGGCAGTAATGTGGATGTTGACCAAATGATGTCGGGCATTTTGTATGATGGATTTGCTGCGTTCGACTGGCAACTTTTCGGTTTCGTGCTGGTTTCCTGCCTGCCGTTTTTTCTGCTCAGCTACTACCTGATGCGCCGAAAGCAATTTTAAAGAATAGAACGCGGATAACACGAATTTACGGGATTTTCGCAGATAAGAACATAAAATCTGTGATTATTTGCTTAACCCGCGCAATCTGTGTTCTATTTTCAATTCCGAATCAGGTACTGAAACTTCACAAAAAATTGTCGGTTGGTCTGCCGATAGGTATTCAACCCACCTGTACTTCCCGGTCGGTTAAGAAAATTCGTCATTCCCATAAAAAACTTGGTGAAAGGATTGAGTTCGTAATTCAAAAGAGGGTAGACCTGAATTTGATCACTGAACGAATTGTACTGGGTAATCAGTCGAAGGTACCATTCGCGAGAAAAATTAAACCGCCCGGTCATGCGATTAATCATCCGTTCGCTTATATCTTTCGTGCTAAGACTCTCAGGGTGCGCTTGCTGCAATATTTGCAGAATATTAAACTGCTGATACGTAATATCGTACGGTTCCAGAAGATCTTTAATTATTCGGAGAGTTACATTCAAACCATTGCCGAACGGCGCGGCCGCTTTGGTAGAGTAGCAGAGGCCATTGCCCGTCACCCCGATAAGCTGGGCATAGGATTGGGCGAAGATACCGGGCTGATTATCACAGAAGGCAATATTTGTAAAATTATAGGCTCCGGCATGTTAATACTGTTCGATGGAAGCAATTTATCTCATAACAGGTATGAAAGCCTAAAGGATAATGTGTGCATTTCGCTGGCCAATTTAACGGTTAATATTCTGGCCACTCAGGACACCTATTATCTTTCCGAAAGGCGAGCGGAAATTTGTTACACCCCCGAAAATCACAAAAAAGAAGTCAGTAAATTGCAGTAGAACAGTTGCGGGCATTTTTCATGCCCCGGTGCATGCACTCGGTGCTAAACGGCATGGCAATATTTCGCTGCGCATCCACAGCAATAAGCCCGCCCTCCCCGCCCAGTTTTTATATTCGTCGGTTGATTACTTCTTCGGCCGCCTGTTCGAGACTCAACCCTTTGTATTCAATCAAGGCGGAAACATCATAGGCCGCCAATCCGCGGATGAAAAATTCTCCGTAGCCGGTGCAGGAGACTGCACCGGTGTTATTTTGGCATACGTTCCTGCCCCAATTATAGGGCTATCGCCAATACGCCCCCAGGCCTTGTTGGTTAGCCCGCCGGTAGAAGTGGCGGAAGCAATATTTCCGTTGCCATCTACCGCCACCGCTCCAACCGTCCCGAATTTATGGCCGCTTTGGGATGAGTGGTCCAGCTTTACCTCACCACTACCCTTGAGTTTCTGCCATTGGTTGTACCGCAGTTGGGTATCGAAGTAGGATGAAGGTTTAAATTCCAGTTCCTGCTCGCGGGCAAATTCGGTTGCGTCTTCCCCCCTAAAAAAACATATTGTGTGTTTTCTATTACAGCTTTAGCAAGCAGTACGGGGTTTTTAACGCCTTCAACTCCTGCCACCGCACCGGCTTTACGTTCGACGCCTTCCATGAGGGCGGCATCCATTTGATGTTTACCCTTTGCGGTAAAAACGGATCCCTTTCCGCCATTGAACAGTTCGCAATCTTCAAGGATGCATACGGCCCGGCATACTGCTTCCAACGCTGAGCTATTATCGGTTAGCATAGCAAAGCCGCCGTCCAGCGCCTGCTGTAAGGTTTGAAAGTATTTTTTTATTTCGGGCTTCTTCAGTGATTCGGTAATGATTCCAGATCCTCCGTGTATGGCAATGGCGGGTGTATTCATGCTTGAAAAATGATTGACTAAATGCCTGAATTTAAATTATAAAATACAACTAAAATCCAAACGAACTACGTAATTACAAAAATAGCCTCTCAAAAAAAGATTCAAGAGGCTATTTTGCTAAATATATTTTATTCAATTGGGGTACTATGGGTTATTGGATGGCTTATCCGGGCGATTCGGGTTGTTGCGTGTATCTTTAGTTTTATTGCCGGTTTCAATTTTCTCTGAAGTATCCGAGCTACTTTCATTCCGGTATCGGCTTAACATATGCTCCATTTGCTTGCCGGCGGCTTCGCGGCCGCCCAGGCCAAATGATAATGCAAAAGCTACAGCGGCGGCACCCAGCGTTAAGCCGAAAGCAAGGGTAACGATTTCGTTGGCAATGCCCATAGTACGCAGGGCAATGGCAATAAAAAGACCCAATACGGTGTAACGGGCAATGGCGGCCACGGTTTTTCCGCTCCGGGCCGAATCGGATAGCGATTGATAAGCAATATTTGCCAGGTAATTTCCAATAGCTATTATCACCAAACCAAACACAATTTGGGCCGATAGCTCCAGGAGTTCACCCAGCATATTGGAAATGCCGTACAGGTTTACTTTGTCTAAGGCTGAGACCACCCCAAAAAACATGATAAAAAAGAAGAGTAATTTCCCGGTTACTTCTGACAGGGAGTTATTGTTGCCGATAGCTTTTTTTAACCCCATTTTTTCCGGAAGGCGGTCTGCACCCATATTTTTCAAAATGTCGGTAACAATGGGAGTGATAAATCGGGCAATGGCATAAAAGACAACAAGAATAATAGCGGCGGCTAAAATATCCGGGATGGCAGCAAGCAGGGTGTCCAGCATATTGGTGGCCGGCTCTGAGATAGCGTTTATTTGCAGGGCATCCAGCGCTACGATCAAAACAGGCACAAAGATTAAAACAAAGACAATTTTTTGGATAATATTGCCCAGAGATACATTACCCTTTAAGCCGAAACGCTCTGAAGCTGCCTGTAAAGAGGAAACCAGTCCGCCTACGAGCTCCGCGGCAATTTTGGCCAGTAAATAACCGGCAAAACCAATAATGGCGGCTGCGATAAGGTTGGGAATAAATACCAGAAACACATTCACCATGTTCTGCAGCGGCTCAAGCACGCCTTCAACATTCAGGATGCTAAGGGTTACCAGCAACACGATAATTACAATGATATAGTAAACGAATTTGCTGATGATGCTTTCCAGATTCATCTTCATGCCGCCCTTTTTGGCGGTATGTTCATTTAAATTGGCTTTGCCCAGCCCGGCTTTCACCAATTTTCTGATGACGCTGGCAATGATAAATCCAATAATAAGTATGAGGATAGCACCCAATACATTTGGGAGATAGTTGACAATTCCCTCTAAAAAAGATTCAAAATAATTATTCATGGTATTTTTGTTTAGATGTGGTTATTGCTAAGTAAGAAATAAAATCCCGGGAGAAACCACAGTTTTTTAAAGTTGCGTCTCTCTTTAGTCAGATCTTTAATTTCTGCAATTTGCAATTATTATCGGGGGGTAATCTTGAATCAACCCGAAAAATTTGTGGAGATATGTTTATAGTGAGTGAACGATTTTTATCATTTTATGAGGGGTTCATCGTTTCTTCACGTCTCCTGTTATAATCATCTTCAACCAGTGCAGGATTTGACCGCGCCGTTGCCATGCCACCTGCGAAAGAAGCAATGGCGCCAAGAATGAATACAACGAAGGCAATCAAACTAAAGGTTGCGAGCCCATCGGCCAGTTGATCGCTGTATTTTTCTAATTTCTGTTTAGCATCTTGATAGATATTCTCTACTGTTGTGATTGCCTGATCTATACTTTCATTCCATTCGTCAACAGTTTGCTCTATTTCCTGCTCGCTTAGATCGGTATTTTGCACTAAATAATTTTTCATACCCTCTTTGTCAAGATAGTCGCCTTCTACGCTCACATCTAAATTCCCATTTTCATCAAATTCAACTGACAAATCATTAAAAAACTCATCAATATTTCTGTCAATATTGAGCTCTTGCCAGGTTTGGTTTAAATCCGCAGTTGCTTCATTGATGGCTTGGTTTACATTTTCAGAAGCATCATCCGGGAGAATATTATATCGCTCGGCCTTTTCAATCAGGTCCAAAGCTTCATCGCGCATATTACTCAAGGATAAAGGTTGGTCTTGCTGTTGTTGCTGTTGATTATTGACCTGCACGACAATTTTTTGGCGTTGATTATCACCCGAAAAAATGGATGAAACCGTTCCGGTTACGCCTGCTATGATGGAGCCTACCGTTGTAACTAAAAAGAACACGGATACGGCGGCGTATAAACACCAGCTTAAAAAGCCGTGTAATCCCCCGTCCGTTTTTGATACATAACCCGCCATGCGACCGGCAACCATGCCACCGGCAAATAAAGCAATCAGGTTGGAGACACCCCACCAAATAATAGCACCCGTACCTAAACCCGACAACGGGTTGGTTTCTGTTAAGGGATCAATGGCAGCAAAGCCTAAACCCAAGCCTAATAAGTTGAGCAAAATGGCTATCGCCAATGCGGTTATCCCACCCGCAAAGACCGCGCTCCATGAAATGGTGGGAATGGTTCTTCTTTCGTCTATATTATAGGTAGCCATGGTGTGATACCTTAAATGAGTTTAACTTGGAGATACTAAAAGAAGGAATTCCCTTTTACTAAGCGATTTTTTCTATAAATAAAATCTACTAAATAAATAAGTATAAATCAAATCTACTAAATAAATAAGAAAGAGGAGGTAACAAATTATGTTATTTTCTTGTAGCAAAAATTTTGATGGTAGATCTTGTAACTTATGGTAGATGTTCATTGCCTTAGTTAAACAAAGACATACATAAATTAGTTATGGATTTCTTTCTTATTGTTATCGGATCTGCATTAATTATCGCGGGTTTCATCGGTTCTATTTTGCCGGTAATGCCCGGGACACCCCTAAGTTATGCAGGGTTGCTGGCATTGCAGCTCACTTCCGCTCATCCGTTCAGCACTTCATTTTTGGTTATTTGGGCACTGGTGGTAGTCGCTCTGATACTACTCGATAATGTTATTCCGGCCTGGACGACAGAACGAGCCGGTGGTTCATCCTATGGAGTTTGGGGAAGTATAATTGGCTTGGTCGTTGGTTTCTTTTTCCCGCCTTTGGGTATTATTTTAGGTCCGCTGGCCGGTGCATTTATCGGTGAGATTATTTCCGGACAGACTACGGACAGGGCCCTGAAATCAGCTTGGGGCTCCTTTGTTGGTTTGCTGCTTGGTATGCTAATCAATGTGATTGCCGCCGGAATGATGGGGTATTATTTCTTTATAAATATTTGAGGGAATACTCTATTATAATTGATCAGGCTTACACTCTATCATCTACTATAATATAGGTCAAAATCTGTATCGCGGTGTATTCTTCCCGTCATTGTATTTATCCGGTTTGCAGTTACATCCCATTAAAGAGTGATCACCTTCTTCATTCAGCAAAGTTTGGATGGAACAGCTATCCCTGCACTTTTACATACAATTATAAACCTTTTACTTTTTTTGAGGATACTTTTTTCGCTAAAGTGGCCAGAAGATAATATTTTAGGGAGCTTAAAAAGCTAAAGTTCTAATCAGCAGTACAAAAACCCGAAGCTCAAAACTATACTTGAAAACGTTCTCCATTTGTTTTTGTTTAATTTTGATATCAGCTTCTGTAGCATGTGGTCAACAGCAGGATACATTACTAAATACCGTTACCCAGCGCCAGCCTATACAGGCAATTCAACTTGGTGGTAATACGATTGAAATGGACGGCAGGTTGGATGAGCCGGTTTGGCAAACAGTGCCGGCCGCCACCGGCTTTATCCAGCGCGAACCGGATGAAGGAGCCGCAGCATCAGAGGAGACCGAGGTCTATTTTCTTTATGATGACACCTACCTCTACATAGGCGCGCGCATGTTCAGCGAAAATCCTTCTGCAATACGCGCACAGGTCAGTCGGCGTGATAATACCGGCAATTCGCAGCGGCTGGTTATCGCGCTCGATACCTTTTTAGACAGGCGCACTGCCCATAGTTTTGTAGTTACAGCTTCCGGGGTGCGTGCGGACTATTTTCAGCCCGAGGACGAGATGAATTTCAGGAGCCGCGACTACACCTTTGATCCCGTCTGGACGGCGGAGGCCCATATTGATTCACTCGGCTGGACGGCCGAGATGCGCATCCCTTTTTCGCAGCTTCGGTTCAATAATCAACAGGAGCAGGTTTGGGGACTCAATATCAATCGCTTTATTACCCGTAAAAACGAAGATGTGTTCTGGGAGCTGGTACCCCAAGATGAAACCGGCTGGGCTTCCCGCTTCGGCACACTTAGGGGGATAAAAAATATTGTGCCGAAACGCAGGCTGGAACTGGTTCCATATGTGGCGGGTAATTCGCTCATCACCAACCCTGCGGCAAACAATCCTTTTGTTGATGAGGTGAATTTTGAAGGCCGTATAGGAGGCGATATCGAATACGGCCTCGGACCTAACTTAACGCTCAACGCCACGGTTAATCCTGATTTTGGGCAGGTAGAAATAGATCCCGCCAATGTTAATTTATCAGCTTTTGAAACCATTTTTGAAGAAAACCGCCCCTTCTTTACTGAAGGCCAGCAGGTCTTCGATTTAATCGGCGGCGGGCGTGAAACCTATTTCTTTTCCCGGCGCATCGGGGCGTCGCCCTCACTCAATCCCGGTGCGGACTTTTCTGAAGACATTTCCAATACTTCTATACTGGGTGCCTCTAAGGTAACCGGCCGGCTGCCTTCGGGCCTCTCAGTGGGAGCTATCTCTGCGGTTACGGCAACTGAGCAGGCGCGCGTCTTTGACGTCCGCGCCGATGAGTTTGACGAGGTGAAGGTAGAACCGTTAACCAGTTATAACGCCCTTCGGCTGAACCAGGAACTGGGGCCGAATGGCTCAACGGCCGGTTTTATCCTTACGGGGGTGTATCGAAACGTGGACGAGAATAGCGATTTGTCTGAAATCTTGCATCAGTCTGCTATCACCGGGGCGGGCGATTGGAATATACGATCCCAAGACGGAAAGTATGAGGTGACGGGTGATGCCGGTTTCAGCTACGTGTCCGGCTCGAAGCAAGCCATTTTGGAAACGCAACGGTCCAGCACGCACTATTTTCAACGCCCGGATGCCTCGCACGTTTCTGTTGATCCTGATGCCACTTCGTTGACGGGTTTTCGCGGCAGTCTTGAACTGTCTAAAAACTCGGGCAGGCATTGGCTCTGGGAAATTGGCGGGAGTACAAAATCACCCCGCTTTGAGGCCAATGATCTCGGGATTCTGTTTCAGGCTGATGAGTTTAGCACAGAGGCGGAGTTGACGTACCGGGAAAACACGCCGGGCAACTGGTACCAGGGATATCGGTTTGAGTTGGGAACGGAACTGGGATGGAACTATGGCGGCATTCGAAAGCAAAATGAAATTGAGCTGGAAGGGGCCGTAGAATTGAAGAATTTTTGGGGTGCCTCGTTGTCATTTCAGTTAAGACCCCGAGCGCTGAGCGACCGCCGAACCCGGGGTGGACCATTGATGCAGCAGGCGCGCCGATCGCAAGTGCAGCTTGGGGTATCAACCGACCGGAGCAATAAGGTTTTTGGCCGGCTTTTTACCTCCTATACTACCGATGAACTGGGTGGCTATGATCTGGGCTTTTTTGGAGCATTACGTATTCGGCCCGGCGGTAATTTTGAATATTCGCTGGAACCGCGCTATTCCATACAAACGAATCCGCAACAGTACATTACCACACAGCAAGGCGGTCCGGCCGCAACCTTCGGGAATCGCTATATCTTTTCTACCATAGATCGGTCTACCCTTTCCATACAGTTTCGGGTCAACTATGCTTTCAACCCGGACTTAACCCTCGAGCTTTTTGCCGAGCCTTTTGTTTCAACCGGAAATTTTCGCAATCCCGGACAATTGCCCAAACCCCGCGCGTTGTGGTTAAACCGGTTTGATGTACAGGGCAAAACAGCAGACGGTGATTTTATAGTTCGGGATGGTAACCAGGAATTTGAAGTAGAAGATCCCGATTTCTTTATTAAATCATTCCGGAGCAATCTGGTGCTGCGCTATCAGTGGAGACGGGGCAGCACCTTCTTTTTGGTTTGGCAGACCGACCTTTCCGATGAGCGTGATCTTGCCCGTTTTGCTGAACCGGGCGATCTTTTTGATACCTTTTTGCTCGGCGGCAACAACATCATTGCAATCAAGTTTGATTATTACCTTCCAATTTAATTCCCAAAAACGAGGCGTCCGGCTTTTTTAGTGATGCGAGATCAATAGCGTCCTAAACGTTGGAAATGCATGATGATTAATCGGATGGATAGCATTAAAACTATAGGAAATATACCCCTCTTTTTCGTCAGTGTAGCCATAAAAAGCCCCTGAGCGCGCAAAAGATTAGATGCCGGTTCGCTTTTTATGGCGATTGGGTTAGGTTTTTGTAAAAAACCGTACCCAAACACCTTCGAAAAAGGACCTTTTCGCCATAGGCATCCCTTCGGGGCTTTTGGTTCGTTTTCTTTGGGTCAGCAAAGAAAATGAACAAGACCATTGGAGGAAAACTCATGGGCTTAAAAACCGTATTCCGAAATAATGACCTTTTAGAATAGCCAAAGAACACTTTTTTCTATTTGAAAAACGTTTTGGACACTACTGATCCGAGATCACCAAAATTTTGCTCCGCAATACGCTGCCTGTCATCCTGTTCTGTTTATTGCAACAATTGGCAGTATTTATATTTAAATTGGTTTCAAAATTTATAGTGTAATTTAAACTACTACGTTATGGCTGATAAACAAGATCTTGACTTCACTTACAGTACCATTGATAAAATTTTCCGCCTAAGTATGGGGGAGATGGGTGATTTCAGCGGGGCCATGTATAACGGAGATTTCTCCATGACCCTTGAAGAAGCCCAGGAAAACAAGCACCGTTATATTGTTGAGAACCTGAACATCACCCCGGAAAGCCGCGTGCTGGATATGGGTTGTGGATGGGGGCCCCTGGTTTCGTATATATCGAATGAGGTAGGCGCCGATTGCATCGGTCTAACGCTATCGGAAGGGCAGGCAAAGGCATGCCAAAAAAACGGGCTTGATGTTCATATCAAAAACTGCCTGGAAGTGACGCCCGATGATTTCGGAACCTTTGATGCGGTGGCCTCGCTGGGTGCGTTTGAACATTTTTGTTCGGTGGCAGAATATAAAGCAGGTAAGCAGGAAGAAGTGTATCAAAAGTTTTTTCAGACCGTATATGATTTACTGCCGCCCGGCGGGAGGCTATTTCTGCAGACCATGGTATTTGGTAAAAACATGATTGATTACGAAGATATTGATGACCAAGCTCCCAAAGGCTCGGCTGCACATGTACTTGCCCTCATGGAAAAACAATTCCCGGGATCCTGGTTGCCTTATGGGTCGGAAATGGTGATTGAAAATGCCGAACCGCAATTTAAGTTGATTAGCAAGAACAGCGGCCGGCTCGACTATATTGAGACCATCGGAGAATGGGAAAAAAGATATCGCGCATTTGATCTTGAAAAATACGCCTTTTTCCTGTCGTTGATACCAAGGTATTTGACGGACAGTAACATCAGGGCCTTATTTAGTACCAGCCCCAATAAAATCTGTTTTGAACGTGAAATCTTCGAACACTATCGCATGGTCTTTGAAAAAGTGGATTAAGGGAATTCCGCCCAAGTCCGTCTTTTGGCAGAGTCAATCAAAATGGTTTCTTAAAATCTCCTCTTCAGGGAATACGCTTGGTGATTACTGTTTATGGATGTCTATCCGGTTTTGTTGCGCCGCAGCAGAATCCCATTTCAGGGCTCTGCGAGACTGTAGGTAAAAGCCAATTGCCAGCCCGTTTTTGCCACGCAGCGGGAACTTTCTCTAAACAGGATGAAGCAGATTTTATTACATTTATTTTATAATTTATACTGATGTTTAAGTATGTTTATATTAATAATTCACTCGTGAAAAAAATAACCAGAAATAAACCGTGTCTGCAACTACCATTTCATTTAAGTCTAAAGACAAAAAAAATTTCGCCAAAGAAATGAAAGGTGAAGTACATAACTACTTCACCGAAAATAACATTTCCAAGCACGCCGACGGGCAAATGATATTAAAGACCATTGTCCTGCTCTCCCTTTATTTCGGCGCTTATGGTCTTGTTTTAAGCGGCTGGTTTGGTCTTGCGGGAATGGCGCTGTTATGTTTTTGTATGGGTATTGGAATGGCAGGTATTGGCTTTTCAGTTTCTCACGATGCTTTACACGGGGCATACTCATCAAATAAGACCGTCAATAAATTGTTGGGATATACTTTTGACCTCATGGGAGCCAATGGCTATATCTGGAAGATTACACACAATATCATTCATCACACCTATACAAATATTTACGAGCACGATGAGGATTTAGAAGTAGCAGAATTTATCCGGCTCTCACCCAATGCAGAATTTAAAAGGGTTCATCGCGCGCAACATATTTTAGCGTTTATTGCCTACGGCTTTGCCACGCTTTTTTGGGTGTTTGTGAAAGATTATAAATACTTTTTTCAATCCACTCTTGGGCCTTATGAAAATAAGTCCCACCCTGCCTCTGAATGGATTACACTATTCATTACCAAAGTATTGTACTATGGTTATATGCTGGTGCTGCCCTATATTTTACTGCCCATAACGTGGTGGCAATTGGGGATAGGATTTTTGATTATCCATTTTACAGCCGGTGTTATTTTGGGGATAATATTTCAGTTGGCACATGTTGTGGAGGGTCCTGATCATCCTACAGAAAATGAAGAGGGCAATATTGAAAATGCCTGGATTATTCACCAGATGGAGACTACCTCAAATTTTGCTCATAAAAATAAACCGTTATGCTGGTATATAGGCGGACTCAATTATCAGATTGAGCATCATCTTTTTCCCAAGATTTGCAGCGTTCATTATCCCCAAATAAGCCTGATTGTTCAAAGGGTAGCCAAAAAATATAATGTGCCTTATCATTACCAAGAAACACTTACTGTTGCCGTGAAATCGCATTATCATACCCTGAAGAAATTCGGGAATCCCGACCAGCAGGAGTGATATGTGATGCAAAAAATTTCGATGCCATTATTGGCCAGAATGATTCACAGCTTGTGAAAGCATTGCGCTTAATACAGGAAAAGTTGGTAGATTCTGCGAATTAAAATAAGTGTTTCCCGGTTTCAGTGATTCCATCACTCCGAGTGATGGAATCACTGATGTGTATCACTCTTCAATAGATTTGTTGTTGCCATTTTCATCATCCCCGGAATTCCTTTTCATTTTTGACCCCATTCCCTTAAATACATCCAGCAGCTCCATGGGCAGCGGCAGCAGTGCGAATGTTGCATTTTCTTCGCTGATCTCATTCATGGTTTGCAGAAATCGTAGCTGCAGGGCCATAGGGGCTGTTTCCATTAACTTTGCGGCATCTACCATTTTTTGGGCGGCCTGAAATTCCCCTTCGGCGCTAATTACTTTCGCGCGGCGGTCGCGTTCGGTTTCGGCCTGATTTCGTATTCAATAAGGTGCACGGTTGCCTGATTCCAGGCAGGATTTGACAAGGTTCCGGTAATATCGAAATCTGCGCTAAGTGCGGTCGGTTTTAGCGTTTTTCGTTTGGCCTGGCCGGAATTTTGCGCAAATACATGAGCGCTTGTAAAAATTGCAATAAAAAAATATGCGGCGGCAATTTTGATGGAGACAGACAAAGGTTGCATTAATAGTGAATAATTTTTCACAATTTAATTTTGGGTGACTTATCGTACGAATTTTAAGTGTATTGTTTCATTAAAAACTGTAATGATTTTTTCTGTAAGGAATCGGCTTGGTGATGGTCTTACTATAAAAGCCAACTAACCAAATTCTATTATGTCTGAAGAAACCTTTGAAGCCCACGATTTTATGAAGCGAACGGTTAAAGAGATGCAGCCTGATGAGCAGCCGCGCGAAAAGCTGACCGCCCACGGCGGCGAGGCTCTTTCCGATGCGGAGCTCTTGGCTATTTTGTTACGCACCGGCAGCCAAAAAATGAATGTCATCCAAACGGCGCAGGCGCTGCTCGATCATTTTGGCGGGCTCCGCTACTTGGCGCGCAAAAGCTGGCAGGACATGAAGGTAATTCCCGGCATGGGCAAAGTAAAATCACTCACCCTTCAGGCAGTTTTTGAACTTTCCCGCCGCCTTGAAATTGCCGGACTGGGCGAACAAATACAGATCAGCTCTCCCAAAGACGCCGTTGCCTATTTCGGGCCCAAGCTCCGCGACCTCACCAAAGAGGTATTTATCGTGGCCTTTCTTAACAATGCCAAAATTGTGATGGGTTATAAAAAAATCAGTTCAGGCGGCTCTACGGCTACCATCGTTGATCCGGCCGAGGTGATGCGTCAGGCGGTAATGAATGAAGCCAATAGTATTTTGCTCGTTCATAATCACCCCAGCGGCAACAAAAAAGAATCGCGCGCCGATATCCAGCTCACCAAACGCCTGCGCAAAGCAGGAAAGCTGCTGGGTATTCCGGTGGATGATCATCTCATCATTGCCGGTGATGGGTTTACGAGCTTTAAAACCAAAGGCCTTATTACATAGAACGCGGATGAGACGGATCATGTAAATATTCACAGATAAAGCATGTTAAAATGTTGCATGAAGCAACGACTGGTAAAATTTTAGGCTGCTTCTACAAAGTTTATAACACTTTAGGATTTGGCTTTTTGGAAAACGTATACGAAAAATCGTTGTGCATTGAACTGCAAAACAGAGGGATGACTTACAAGCGTCAGTGCCCAATTGACGTTTACTATGATAGTACCAAGGTCGGTAATTACTATGCAGATATAATTGTAGATGATACTATCATTTTAGAGCTGAAAGCATCGAAAAAACTTCTTCAAGCACACGAATATCAACTAATAAATTATTTAAAAGCGACTGATATAAACGTGGGCTTGCTTCTAAACTTTGGGAAAGAACCAACGTTCAAACGGAAAATTTACACATAATACTTCCGCGCTTTTCCGATAAATCAGTTTTATCTGCGTTCTATTGATGATAGATATTGCAGGCTGAAATGTCTTATATTCATGTTGAATGAATTGATGATCAAAATTCAACGAATGAAGTCCTATTTAAGAAAAATTATCAGCGAAGCGCTGTCAAAACTCGATATTGAATCTCAGAGCCAGCCTGAAATACAGCTCGAAAAACCCAACGACCCCTCCCACGGCGATGTCTCCGCCAATATTGCCATGCTGCTTGCGGGTGCGCTGCGCGATAATCCCCGGAACATAGCACAGCAGATCATTGACAATTTGGAATATGATTCTGATAAAATCACCGCCGTTGAAATTGCGGGTCCGGGATTTATCAACTTCCGTTATGCGGAGAATTATCTGTATGATGAATTGCAAACTGTTCTTGACAAGCAGGATAAATTTGGCAAAACAGATTCGCTAAACGGACAAAAAATACTGGTGGAATTTGTGAGTGCCAACCCTACCGGGCCGCTTACGGTTGGACATGGCCGCAACGCCGTACTGGGGGACACCATTGCACGACTGCTGGAATGGACCGGCGCCGAGGTCGATCGGGAATACTATTTCAACAATGCCGGCCGCCAAATGCGTGTGCTCGGCCAGAGCGTGCAGGCGCGCTACCAAGAGCTCATGGGCTGGGAACATTCTTTTGATATATCCAAAGATGGCTATCAAGGCGAATACATTATTGCCATTGCCAAAGAGTTGGTAGAAGAACACGGAGAAAATCTCAAAGACACAAAAAACATCACCCCATTTAAAGAGCGCGCAGAAGCCGCTATATTTCAGGATATCCGTCAAACCCTGGACCGCATGCATATTGAAATGGATTCCTACTTTAATGAGCACGAACTGTATGATGACGGTTCCATCAACCAAACGGTAGAAATACTTCGGAAGAAAGGATTAGCGTATGACAAAGATGGTGCCACTTGGTTCAAAACCACCGAATTTGGAAAAGATAAGGATACGGTACTCATCAAAAGCAGCGGCGAGCCCACTTACCGCCTGCCCGATATTGCTTACCACGCCAATAAATTGGACCGCGGCTACGACCAGTGCATTGACGTTTTCGGGGCCGACCATATTGCCACCTACCCGGATGTGCTTGCGGGTATTGAAGTGCTGGGATATAATCCCGGCAAAATTGACGTGGTGGTGTACCAGTTTGTGACGATCGTAGAAGACGGCAAACCCTATAAAATGAGCACCCGCAAAGCCAATTTTGTAACGCTTGATGAACTGATGGACGAAGTGGGCGCTGACGTGACCCGCTTTTTCTTTTTGATGCGCTCGCCTAATACCCATCTCGAATTCGACATTGCCACTGCCAAAGAAGCCGGCGAAAAGAACCCCGTATTTTATCTGCAATATGCCCACGCGCGCATCCACAGTATTTTGCGCAAGGTTGAAGACGAATACAATTTTGAGAGCAAACCCGAGCTTGATTTGCTAACCCATGAGAGCGAGGTACAACTCATCAAAACGTTGATACGCTTCCCGGCCATGATTGGTAGTGCCGCCGAAAGCCGCGAGCCCCACCGACTCATCAATTTTTTGGAGGATCTTGCATCCGATTTTACTTCCTTCTATCACGACTGCCGCATTTTAGGAGAAGAAGAGAAACTCGTTCAGGCACGGGGCGCATTAGCAAAAGCCGTAGCACAAGTATTGGCCAATGGATTAGGAATTTTGGGGATTTCAGCGCCAGAACAAATGTAGCTCGACATTTATGTTCAATCTTGATTCGCGAGATAAATCTCGCGCTACAATTTATAGAAAATTGATACGCCGGAGCAGATGTAATTTTGGGGGTTGAAGGTTGGAAGTTGCAGGTTAATATTCACCCTGTAAAACTTGAGCCTTCAACTCGCAAAGAGCGGAATATGCTTTCTCAAAAAAAAATTTTGAGCTGTTTTATTTTATATGAGTCATGGGTACGGTTTTTTCAAAATCTCCCGCCCGCATACGGCAGTAATAAATTCCGCTGGCCAAGCCGGAAGCATCGAACACTTCATCATGAAAACCCGGGCTCATTTCTGTATCAACCATTACAGCCACTCGTTGGCCAATACTGTTAAAAATTGAAATTTTTACATTCGAGGTCGCCGCAATATCATACTTAATAGTGGTCGTGGCATTAAAAGGATTGGGGTAATTTTGGGACAGGCTGAATGTATCGGGTACGCCGGAGGGTGGTTCTATTTCTTCAGACTTAACCGTTAATTCAAAACGGGCATCGTCGGCATCATTGTTTCTTAATTTAGGTTTCCCACCATCATTCGATTTTCTCGGTGTGTTGACTTCAAAATCATATCGTGATGTCGCATTCATCTCAACGGTTTGATTTGTTTTTCGATCATAAAGTGTTGCTCTCCAGTTATCAGGGAATTGATTAAAGTCCCAACTCATTTCGTATGAACCCGCTTTTGTGGCATTAAAATCCAACTGAAAAGCCTGTGGATTCCTAATCTGCCATGATCGAGCTTCATTGGAAAGGCGCACATCTTCGTTCTTTTCATTTTTTCCCTGAAAAGCAAGTGATGCAAACGAAGTTGACAGCGAACCTAACTCTTGCATGTCACCCGCATCGTAAGCTTCCTTACCACCTTTGTAAAAAACCGCAACCGTATTATCATCGATAAGTTCTTCTCCGGTAACTTCAAAGCGAATGGTACGAACGTCCGGTTTAGATTCATCCTTATAAAACTGCGCATCATAGTGGGCTTTATCGTCCTGTGAGAATACAATAGATGGAGAAGAAGCCCCGGACTGTGTTTTTACAAAAAACCCCTGCCAGGGAGCAATGTGACCATCATTATCCGGTTCTGAAACACCCGTTGAACCATTATAGGTATAATACTGAGCGGTGGCATCATCATACACCCACCATTTGTTCTCCACAGCGTTAAGGGTCACCTTATCAAAATCAATGGCTGCATTATATGGGTTTCCAACAAGGTTGAACAAGTCACCGTTAGTATGAAGGGTGACCGTCACATCTCCGGCAGGCTCACTGCCATCAGCCGAAATGGGAACCGGTAACGGGCTGCTGCCTGCTTCGCTATTATCGAACAGGAAAATGATAAATCCCTTGCCGGACGTTAAATTACCACTAAGATTGGCGGGGGTCGTAAAGCTGTTTCCATCATAGCCGGTAAAGAAATTTTTCTCGAAGCCGTCGCCAAATCCCTGTATGGGCGCATCGTCGGTAATTTCATCAATTGGCATATTTTCGACCGGAGCAGACATCATGCGCCAACCCGCGTTTCCCTTGATGTCTTGCTGCTTGGGGATTTTCCCAAACAGTCCTCGTCCGTGCGTTCCTACAATCAGTGTATTGTCAGAAGAACGATGAGCCAAACTGGTTGATACCACATTCCCAATTATATTTGGCCCTTCCTGAGACCACATTGTGGATGAGCCCGTTAATGTCTTCGTGGAATAGACCCCGGTACTGGTTGCCAGCAAGTAAATGGTTTCGCTTCCATCAGGGACGATTGTAACATCGCGAATTGAAGGACCGAAGTCAGAACCGCTGCCGCCTTCTAAATTGCCCTCTATAGCCGTCCAGGAACTGCCGCCGTTGGTGGAGTGATAAAGTCCGGTAATTTCATAATTACTCATTACTGCGATAAGCTCATTGGCATCATTGGCGTTAACCTCAAGGTTGACTACATAAGCTCCGCTTGGTGCCCCGGGAATGGATATATCAACCAGGTTTGATGCACTGTTCGATGCCGTATGCGCATTATCAATACGATAAATAAGCGGGGTAGCGGAACTGCGAAACGAAGCATAGTACAACCGATGCCGGGGCGCAGACTGGGAGACTTCAAGCGCTGTGATGATCCCTCCGGCGGGCGATAAATCTGTTAAATCCTCCCAGCCATCAATATTACTATTGGCATCTGTATTAGTATCTTCTATATCAGTATTGCGCCATAAATCGGTGCCGGCCGGGTAAAAAATTACCGTTTCATCGTTAGGGTCAATGGCAAAAGGATTAATAAAAAGCTGGCCGGAAGCTCCGGGCGGCGAGATTTCGGCAAAATTAGTGAAGTTTCCGGTTCCAAAGCCGCCCAAGCCGTTATCGTTGTACGGATACCGGCGGGTATTACCTTGTTGAGATGAAGCATAAAGAAAATTATCAGCAAAATAGGAGAAACCGCCATCGCCCGTGCTGGCATCAGCCTGGCTAAGACGGTCCACATTGGTAAAAAAGATGGGCGTTCCATTATCTTGCGTACCGCCCATCACGCGTTGGTCCCCTGATTCATCGGCAATACTCACATCATAGTACTGGGTTACATTATAGCCATTATTTTTATCCTGCCAATTTACTGCACCGCTAACAGTAATATCAGATGTATAACTTAGCCCGCCGTCGTGGCCCGACCATAGCTTTGTAGCATCGTTGGGATCAAACGCCAGAGCATGCTGATCAGGGTGATGGTTGACGTATTGCGTGACGTTATTGGCCGTGGCGAAGCCGCCAATCCAAATATCATTTTTATCTGTGGCAGGAGTTTTAAATCCATCACGCGAGCGGTATATATTGGTAAACCCGAGGAGTACAAAATCGGGATTATCCGGCTTAACAGTAAGAATCATATTATAATTTGATTGAGCGATCTCACCCACCGGTTCCCCAAAGTCCGGCATATTGGCTGAACGATCTTCCACCTGAGTGCTGCCTCCGGAATTCAGATCAATCATATGAAATGCCACGCTGTCATTGGGTGATGTTGTGGCCTTCACCCCTACATACGTAATTACATAAGCGGTGTCTGGCGCAGACGGGGCAAAGGCAGCGAATGAGCGATCGTGCTGAGCGGGAAACGTGCCGGGCGTAATATCAGACCACGTTGATCCGTCATCCGATGACCTGTAAACCCCAGGACTATCGGTTGAGGTGCCGCTATACCTGTTCTCCGATAAAACTGCAATGAGCTCTCCGGCGGCATTAGCAGCAATATCCACATACCGATGATCGGATGAACCGCCCAGCGATAAGTTGGAATTCCCGGTGCTGCTATTTAATTTATAAATGCCGCCCACATTACTGGTCATAAACAGGGAGCTTGTTGCGGGATTTATTATCAGTTTTGAAACAAAATCAAACTTGCTGTCAAATTTTGTATTCTCACCCGAAGCCGTTCCGGCAAGGCGGTTCCATGTTTCTCCGTTATCGGTTGATTTAAAGATGCCATAGCCCCGGAAGGGCGCTCCCTGTGCACTTGCTGAATTCCCGCTAAACTCTCCGGTGCCATAATACCAGGTATCGTTATTTGTGCTAGTGGTATCCTGTATCAGCCAGGTGACGCTAAGCCGATCAGACGTTGAATTTTTAAAATCCCAGCTTGCTCCCCCATTGGTTGATTTCCAAATTCCTCCCGAAACACCTCCCGCAATAATGGTATTAGAATTGTCCACATCAACCCCTAAAGCGCGCGTACGCCCGCCCACATTACTTGGTCCAACCTCCTGCCAATCAACATTTTCAATAGATTGTTTACCAAATACTGATTTCTTTGAGCTGTAAAACTGCACAGGCATCGTTCGGGCATGCCGTAATTCCCGGCTTCGAACATTGGAAGGAATGCGATTCGTTTTAGGGTTTCTAAGCAATTTGAAAAAATATTCAGCGCGCTCTTTTTTGGCTTCATCCGGTTTTATGGATACCAAACGGGTCGAGTCTTTTTGGGGATCTGCCTTCAGCTCGGGCCCGTCAAAGAGCGAATATTGATGTATTATCCATCCTGTACACACTACCAGAAGAGAGAAAAGTAATACGTATCCCCAATTATTTTCTTTCAAATAGCTCATAAACGCTTTGTAAATATCCTACTTAGAAGCAACCATTATGCTAAACAAATATTTTAAAGTCAATATAATTGAACTTGGTCGGTAATTTTGTAGGGTAACACAAATTCCGTTACTGCAAATTTATGCCCAAATTATACCAACGACTTCAAAGCTTTGCCTATTACCGCGCCAAAACAAATGTAGCTCGACATTTATGTCGAGTAGAGATGGATAAAATTCTGCTTCACGAGATAAATATCGCGCTACAAATTATAGAAAATAATTACGCCCGCCCAGATGTGACTTTGGGGTCGAAGGTCTAATGTAGAAGATCTAAGGTCCTTTTTCCAACCTTCAATATTAGACCTTTAACTTTCGACTTTCAGGCCGGAAGAAGCTTCGAAAAACAAACAATCCCTTTGCTGAATTGATCTGCCACCGAAAACCCGGCGCGCTCAAAAAGTGCGTTGCTTTCATTAATGGTCCAGAATTTAAGACCGCTAAATTCCACCGAATCTTGCAGCAGGCGGGCGTACCATCTATCAGACTTAACCAGATGCATCATAAAAAAGATACCGCCTTTCTTAATAACACGCCTACTTTCGTATAACACTTTCAGCGGGTCGGTCAGCTCATTTAGCGTTCCTCCCATCATGAGTCCGTCGAACGAAGCTCCAAAAAACGGCATGTGCCGAGCATCGGCGCGGAGTAAAAATAAATCGGCTTGATCCGCTTCGGCTTTAAGACGGGCTTCCTGCAGCATTTGCGTTGAAAAATCGAGCGCTACCAGATCACAATCGGGTTCTGCTTTTTTCACTTTGCGCCCATATAGCGCTGTGGAACAGCCCACATCGAGGTACGTTTTATCAGCTTGCGGGTTCAGCCAGTCAACAAGAAGTTTTTGTTCTTTTTTGATGGGAAAATCTTCTCCTGATAAAAAGGAAAGCGATCGTTTGCGCCAAATCTCTTCATAAATCGAGGCCGTTAATTTCCAGTGATTTGAGCTTTGCGCCCAGGACATATCCGGGGATTCATCCCCAAGAAAATCAATAATATTATCAGTGATGGTATATTCGTCGCCCTTATTTGAGCATACCGAACCATTGAACGGTTTGTGCATACGGGCGGCCTCATCAGAAATGGTAATGGCTGCCTGCTCAAATTTTGGTGATCGAAACTGCACGGTTCTTAATCTTAAAATTGATCGTTAAAGATATCAACTATACGAACAGCTGAAACTGATGTTACAAAGATTAATCTTCCTTCTGTAAAACCAGCGAAATTTGCGCTCCTTTTTTGATGCCCAGCATTTTTTGCGCATCACCTTTGTTGACGGCAATTTCCAGCATGCCCGCGCTTCCAATGTAGGCCACCGGCTCGCCGTCGGATACAGAGCCAAATGTGTCGGTAATATTGTCAAGAATAGTGTTGCCGACATATAGTTTTATACTATTATTCGCAATCATGTCATCAATTAGCGATTCCGAGATATTGGTAATTAGATTTCCGAAGGCATCGATATGAATAACCCAGCCTTCAATGCCGTCATCATCGGCAATGGGCACCGCCCAGCGGTACGTTTCAAGATCATCGAGAGAAGGGCCTAAGTCCGTCAGCTCAGCACCGTTTAGCAAGTGCGCAGCCACCGGCGCAAAGACATCACGCCCGTGAAAAGTGTTCGAAACATCAGCGCGCCAATATTTTTTATTGGTCAGCTCAACGGCTTCAAAATCATATTGCTCGGTAAGGAGTGAAAAAATACCGTTATCGGGGCCTACGAAAAGTTGATCATCAACCTGAAGGGCAACCGGTTTGCGCGACGTGCCCACGCCGGGATCTACCACCACAAGATGAACGGTGCCGGTCGGGAAAAGCATGGCGGAATTTTTTACCACCCATGAGCCGGCCATAATATCCTGCGCCGGAATTTGGTGGGATATATCAACCAGTCGCGCATTCGGGGCATTTTGCAAAATCACCCCTTTCATCGCACTCACATAGTAGTCTTGCAGACCAAAATCGGTTGTGAGCGTGAGTAGGTTATGCATAGGTATTTAGCATCACCGGCATGACCAACATGAGTATCTCCTCGTTATCTCCTTCTTCTGAAGGTTTGACAATACCCGCACGGTTGGGTGTTGAAAACTCAAAGTACACCTCTTCATCATCAACATTGCTTAACACATCAGCCAAATATTTGGCATTGAAACCGATTTCAATTTCATCATTGCCATATTCGCATGCAATGGTTTCGCGGGCTTCGCTGCTCATGTCAATATCCTCGGCGCGGATGGTCATTTTATCGGGGTTCATCTGCAAGCGAATTTGACGCGTGGTAGAACTCGAAAAAATAGCCACACGCTTAACCGTGGCAAGCATCTGTTCCTTGCTGATGGTTAACGATTTATCGTTATCGCGCGGAATAACCGATTCATAATTGGGATACTGTTCATTAATCAAACGGGTGATGACGATGGTATTTCCGCTTTTAAATTGGGCGTGATCGTCGGTTACCGTTAAATCGCAGTCCTCGGCATGCAGGGCTTTCTGTACCAGGTTGAGTGCCTTTTCCGGGACAATAAATTCCATGCCTTCATCGGCGGTTAAATCTGTTTTAATATATTTTACCAGCCGGTGTCCGTCAGTAGCCACGAACTTACTTTCGTCCGGGCCAATATCAAAAAAGACGCCCATCATGGCCGGCCGCAGATCATCATCAGAAACAGCAAAAAGAGTTTTGCCAATAGCGCCAAGCATGATATCCTTGCTGGTCTCCAGTGTTTGCCCTTCATCCAGGTTGGGCAGTTCGGGAAATTCATCGGGATCTTCGCCCACCAGTTTATACGATCCTTTATCGGTGCGGAAGTTGACATTAAATTTTTCATCCACCGTAAACGATACCGGTATATCCGGCAGCTGGCGCAGCGTTTCAATGAGCCGGCGGGCCGGAATAGCAACCGCGCCGTCTTCTTCAATATCGGCCGACATATTTTCGATGATTGAGATCTCCAGATCGGTGGCCGTAAGCCGCAGCTGGCCGTCATGGCTTTCAAATAAAATGGTTTCCAAAATAGGGAGGGTGGCCTTGTTTGGAACGGCTCCCGATACTGCCGAAAGCGCTTCTACCAATTCACTGCTCGATGCATTAAATTTCATACAAATAAAATTTTTCTGTCAGTTCAATTTTGATTTTTAAAATACATAATTTCAATACCAATATTTTAATAAATCCTGAGTCTCTTAGCAACCGAAGAAAGCGAAATAAATGTCAATTTTATTAACATGCATGTTATAATGAGTCGGCCAAAATTTATTCTTTTTGAAGTAAAACCCCGATTATGAAATTACAGCTATTAGGCCCCACCGCAGTTGGTAAAACCGGCCTTTCGGTTGAACTTGCAAAGCGTATGGATGCGGAGATTATTTCCTCTGATTCGCGCCAATGCTATAAGTATATGAACATTGGCACCGCAACGCCGGACAAAGACGAGCGTGGCGGCATCCCGCATCATAATTTATCCATCATTGACCCCGCCCAAAAAGACAGCGCCGCCAATTTTTATAATCGCGCCAAGCAGTGGGAACGGGAAATTACAGCGCGCGAAAAAACCATTTTATATGTGGGCGGCAGTACCCTGCACCAACGCTGCATCATCCAGCCGTTTGATGACATCCCCGATGCCGATGAACAAAATATTGCCCAAATCGAACAGCAAATAGCCGATGGGGGCCTTTCCTCAGTCTATAAAAAGCTGAAAGATGTGGATCCGAAATACGCGGCGGAAATGGATGGTATGAATCCCCAGCGCATTACCCGCGCCCTTGATGTGTGGATGCAAACCGGCCGGGCATTCAGCTCTTTTCATAGCAATGAACCCATCACCCCGCCTGATAATTTACTTGTTTTTGGGTTAAGGCGGGACCGGCAAAATTTGTATGACCGCATCAACACCCGCGTTGAGGCCATGCTTGCGCAGGGTTTTATGGAGGAGGTGAAATCTATTTTGGAACGAGGCTACACGCTTGATGATCCCGGCCTGAACACGGTGGGCTATAAACAAGCGATCCGGTTTTTGAATGAGGAAACTTCTCGAGAACAAATGATAAAAGACATCAAGACCAAAACGCGCCGCTATGCCAAGCGGCAGCTCACTTACTTTCGACGATGGAATTTTGTGCACTGGATTGATATGGATGAACATTCTACCGATGTGATGGTCGAAAAAACTCTTCAACTTTTGAACGAACTCGAATAAGGGATGAGCGTCCATCTCGTTCCGCACCGGAGATACGGAACGAGATACCTTCTTAAAGGGGGGATTTTAAAGAACCAATTCCTATATATAAATGCTACCACAAATATTCTCCCTTAGAAAAGGGAGTACACCGCACATAAATTTATGCGCGGGGGGAGGGTTGTAATAGAAAAAATTTCCGTTTAGCAGGAAAGTCAAATAAAGGGTAACTTACGCCGTTCAAAAAACCCATTAATCAACCGTGCTTCATGTACAAAGCAACTGTTAACGTAACGCTCCGAAAATCAATTCTGGACCCCAAAGGCAAGGCCGCTCATCAGGCATTGCAAAACCTTGGGATGGATGAAGTTGAGAATGTACGTATTGGCAAGTTTATTGAGCTTAATATTGATGCCGAATCATCTGAGCGGGCCCAAAAAATTGCTGAAGATGCCTGCAACCAGCTACTGGCCAATGAAGTGATGGAAGATTACACCGTAACCATTGCAGAATCGTAATAAATGACCATTATGAGCAAGCGAAGCATCTATTGGTCACAAAAAAAGCCGGGCAAAAAGCAGGAA
>Ga0306906_1000203_pt1 | contig 27858 bp, 30 predicted proteins | sample AntRauTorcE11897_FD_190405 | JGI IMG/M metagenome (GOLD analysis project Ga0306906, IMG submission 190405) | Saline lake microbial communities from Rauer Islands, Antarctica - Metagenome Torckler E11 #897 (v2) (version 2) | ecosystem: Environmental > Aquatic > Non-marine Saline and Alkaline >...
CAGCACCTTCTTGTATTTTAGGGTATTTTACCTTTGCATCACCTAAATGTTTAAATTCAAAGATATCTTGTTCTTCATTTAACCATGCTTTGAAACTTTGTCTAATTTCTTTATGCAAGGTAGAAATACCAACATTCCTACCTACCATTTTTGTACCAATAATAACAGGATTTCCTCTTTCGTAAATATTTAAGAGAATTTCTCCAGTATTGATTTCTTCTAATACGTTAATATCGTATAGTTTGGTTTTAGATTTTGTAGGGCAATGCCATTCGATATTCAAGATCTTCATAAACTGCATAGGGCCAGTCGCTGTAGGGTGCCAAGCTTTTTCTTTCTTTTTTGCCATATAATTATATGAGTTGAGTTGTGATTAGTTTAAAGAAAAAAATAGAACCATTAAGGTTCTAAATTTTAACGTGCAGATAATTGTTCAATGTATAAACTATAAATCCAACATTCTGTTCCTAAATAAGTATTCATTTCTTTTTCTTTTTCTTTTTATACGGACAATGTTTACAACCATTGTTGCAGCAATATCCTCTTTTTTTATGATAAGTGGAGGTAAAAACTAATTTACCATCCACCATATAGTAATCTTCTTTAGATAAATCCATTACCAAGCTATTTCACATGCACCGCCTGAACAAGCCATGGCTGCAGTTATACTAACATCTGTATAACTAGGTTTGACGTCTAAGTTTAACCAATCAATAGGTTGAATTTTAGCATTAACTTTAACCCATTTATGGTGAAGATATACATCTTTAAGTAAATAAGAAGTTCTCTTATAATCACCATCATGGTAATTGTTTGCAAATTTCTTAAATCTTCTTACCCAGTCTTTCTTTAATACTGTATCTGAATTTTCTTCAAAAGGTGTATTATACATAACAGCATCACAAGCACCCCATAAATTTTGATTAAATGCATGTAAAGCATCAACTATTAAACCACTTGCAAACATTGAAGATTCTCCATAATGTTCTAATATTTCTTGAGAAGTTTTTACAGATGTGAAAGGTGCTTGAGCATAATCTTTATCACCTGCATTTGCAAGTAAACTAACACCAGCGAACCATTCTCTATTTTCATAAATGTAATCTCTAGTTTCATCCCAGTCTACAACATTAATAGTATTTGATACATTATGTCTAATTGCCGGATGGATACATAACTCATGGTTAGTAGATGCTTCAACCCAGTGTTTCTGTACTAATTTAACTTTCTCTAATAAATCAACACCTAATAAATCATCTTTAAATAGATAATCATCGTCATTTTCAATAGGGAAAGATGCTACATAATCAGTACCATTACTTGACCATACTGATTCTTCAAACATTGCAGGATTTTGTTCCATTAAGAATTTACCTAAATCTTCATCCTTATTCACTTGTACATTTCTGAAATGTAATTTTGAATGTTCACCATGAATTCCAGATGGAGTCATTAATAAAACAGATGCATTGCCTGACGGTTTAACACAACCAATTCTTGCTGCAGGATTGATTCCTAATATTGCAGCAACCTCAGCATTTACTTGTTTCAATACAGCTGCACCTTCTTCTAAGATTTCAGGATCAAATAAAATATCTGGGTTAGCAGTAAAACCGGTAATTGAACAACCTAATAAAGATTCTAATTCAAATATTTCTTTAGCAGGACTAGTTTTATCAACATAATCAAAATCAGTATATGCTGCTTGCATAGTACCTATAATTGCAGAAGCACGGCACATCGCTAAGAATTTCTCTTTTGTATCACATAAAGCACCATTACCTTCAGTCAAGTTACAACCTTGCCATCCAGATACGCCCATTATTGTTTGAGGGAATTTTCCTATTTCTACACATGGGTTATAAGTAATATCATAACTGTCAGTCCATACGAACCCGGGCTCACCCCATTCTTTAATACTTTCAAATAATTCATTAAATTCTTGTTCAGAAGTATCTTTTCTTAATAATAAAACTGAATTATTAGACCTTGCTCTTTGTGGATTTTCTGTAAACCAATTTCCAGTTTTTGCATTAAGCATTAATTTATCAGACTTATGAAATAAGCATATAGAAGCAGATCTTCTAACGCCACCAGATAAAACAGCATCAGACATATGCATCATAATATCATATGAATCTATAGTTTCTAGAAACCCTCTTTGCTCAATTGCTTTTTCAATTAATAGAGTTATTTTCTCTAAACTTGCTTTTAATCCATCTGGGCCTGGAGCTTTAAAACCTCCACTAATTAATGCGCCTTTTTTTCTAATTTTACTATAATCAAAATCTACTCTATAGCCTTGATACTCTTTAAAAGTAACTTGATTATTTAATATATTACTTGTATCAAAAAACGAACTCATTAATACACCAACTGCATCAGACCAACCTTCAATAGAATCTTCTATTACATAAGTTTTAACACCATTGCTTCTTGTACTAACATACTTGTAATTATCAACATCTTTCTGGAATATTCTAAATCCGATTCCACAACCTGATAATAACCAATACATTGCTTCCTGAAAAAATTGAGGTCTATCGGCATATGAACTAAGACAATTATACATCTTAGAATTATGTTTGAGTATACCTTGATTTTCATCTGCAAATCCAAATTGAAGTGCTCTTTGAGATCCTAATAATAATTTATTTAAATAAGCTTCTTCAACTTCTTTTAAATAAGGATCTAATTCATTAAGTTTATTTTTAAATTTTATTTTATGCATTCCCATTACTCTATCGGAAATGGCTTCATTCCATGATTCATATCTACCTAAATCGTGCAAATATTTTGAATAGTTACCAGAATAGAACTTAAATTCTGATAATAACTGTTTACCTATTTTCGACTCATCATGATTGGTAATTCCTTTTATGGATAACTCATCAAGTATACTCATATAATTTGTTTGTTTTTGTTTTTGGTTTAACTTTCTTTAAAGACAAAAATTCACCTAATTAAAATCGTCCGGATTTTAAAAGTTTAAAATAATGAAATTTCTAAGTGAATTTGTAGAATATTTATCAGATCCAATTTGAATATTGGAAGTTACTATACACTATATTATAAAGTTTTTTCTAATTCTTTTATTTCTTTTTCTAGTTCGGATATTTCTAATTTACGTTGGAGCATTTTTTTCTTATAAACCTTTCTTTGATTATAAAGATTAGTAAGAATTTCTTTCAATGTAGAATCCTTTTTATGATAAACTACACCATTATCACAGTATATTTTATCTTCATTTCCATCTCTATTTTTTGCAGCAATCTCTGCCCAAACTTTCTTTTGCTCTTCATTTGACATTTTATTCCAAACCATGTCTGGGTAGCCATGTGGAAGTTTTTCAATAAACGCTTCAGGTGAGATATTAAATTGTCTCATAGTAGTTGGATATAGCGAAGCAAAATCGAATGCTGACACCCATTCATAATATCCAGGGATTGGAGCTTTAACATAAGCACCTTCATATGACTCTCTTTCCTTAGGTTTTTTGAAACCTTTGGTAATTACCTTATTTTCTTTTTTATATCCTTGAGATAATAAAGCATCTCCAATGATTGTAGGCATATCCGCTTGGTAAATTGAAATCCTACATAAGTTTGATATTGTAAATAGAAGTTCAAGTATCTTTGTTCTTTCGTCTATTTGATGAACAAGAATACTATCTACAACATTATACCAAACATATCGTTTGAAATCCTTCTCATATAGTTCATTCAATGATTCTGAGTGATAAACTTTATTGATACCTAAAATCTCCTTTGAGACGAAGTCTAATGTATTATTTTCTTTTACCTTTATCGATCTATCATGCTTTGAAAAGATTGAAGCATAGTCAATGATTGCAACGTGAGAAGGGAATTTCTCTTTGTAATCCATAGATTTTGTTGGTGATGCATCAGCAGGGTTTCCACCTAGTTTAATATATCTGTTTTTTAAATATGTCCAGTCAAATTTAACTACATTCCATCCTGTCAATAATCCAAATGAAGGAACAATCTTCATAAAGAAAGTATGAAGCATTTCCATTTCATTTTTGAATTTCAAATACTGAAACTGACATTCATAATCTATTTTTGAAAATTCCTTATTAACATTCATTTGGATCTCACCTTGTTCTCTAATCGAAAGATCTTTCAATCCCATTACAATTGCTTTACCTCTTTGGTTAACCACTGAAATAGTTACAATTGGGTTCTGAGTTGTTTGGCACCATTCATCGAAAGATTTAACACCTTCCTCAGGAGTTAAAACCTCAATATCAAGAAATCCTACAGATGGGTAATTTAAAGCATAAAGTTCATCAGTTTCCTCTTTTGGCAAGTCAGCCATAAACTCATAAATTCTATGTTTTGTTAAAGTTTTAGTTGGAGATTTCTTAACGGATTTACCATTCCATGCTTTTATTTTTGGATGCGCATTATCATCTGTATCTTTACATTCTCTCCAAGAATAAAGCTGTGAATCAGGTATATTAATTTTTTTAAGTTTAACCTTTCCATTTTCATCATAATGAGAAACTACTAAAAGTTGTTTTCTCGAATTCTGTTCAATGTCTATTATCATATATTTTTAGTTTCTTGTTTAATAATTCTATTATGGGAATATGTAATAGTTTTCTTTTCTTCAGGAAAATATTCATTCCAAGTTTCATCCCATTTCCCAGATAATAAAAGAGTTAAGCAACCTTCACTTTTTGTAATTCGGTGGTAAGTGTTCTTAGGAATAAAAATCCATCTATCTAAATTTCTTGGGAATTTCATTATAAAATCAACAGTTCGGGATTCATTCGAGTCTTTTGATTTTCTAACTTTTAAATCAGTTAATTTTTCTTCAATGTAATTTCCAAATATTCTAAAGGACCAAGCATCAAATGCATATGTATGGAATCTATCTTGTTTGTTATCAGATTTATGGAAATAAAAGAAAATAATTGAAAACCAATTTTTCTTTTCAAACAAAATAAATTGGGATACATGTTGTCCCCAAATTTGAATTTACTATACTTAAATATCTTCATAGTTTTTTTTAACGAAAACTAAGTTTTATGCTCCAGTTGACCCGAATCCTCCTTGACCTCTTTCTGAGTCATTAGTATATAATGAATCAAATTCTACTTCATTGGGCATTGATAACAAAATGGGTTCTAAAATAAACTGAATTAATTTATCTCCTGGGTTTATTCTTTGAATTTCATTTCCAGCATTAATAACTGAAATATGAAGTTCTCCTTGGTAATCTTCATCAACAACTTCTGCTAATCTGTCAAATCTTTTCTTGGTTCCAACCCCAGATTTATTATGTGCAGTTAACATCAAACCCAATGGAGCACCGAACATTTCTCTACTTCTTGCAATATTAATAGGTCCTGAAGGACATTCACCTTCCCACGCTACATCAAGTACTTGTTCTAAATTTACATGGATACCTGATGGAATCATTACAGATTCTTGAGGAGCTATTAAAATATCATTTTCAGATATCCTACCAACCTCTGCTAGGTGCGGATTCTTTTCAATAAGATCAGATAAGAATTTAGAATCAAATTCATCATGATTTATTTGACCATGTACATCAGATTCTTTTGTAATTCTTTGAGGTACAAAGAAATCTATACCTGCAGAAAGTTTTGTGCCTCTTTGAGGACTTCGTACTGTTCTAACTTTTGCGTAGTTCATTTATTTTTTTTAATGTTTAATATTAATTTGAAAATTATATATAAGTAATTGAACTAAGTTTAAGCCAAAAAAAAAATCCCACAAAGTTAATCATGGGATTTACATAACAGTTAATTAAAGGAAATATTAACTTAGTTTAATTCGTTTTACTTTCTTACTTTTTTCAATTGGCATTACTACATCTAAGATTCCGTTCTCCATTGCGGCGGTGATCTTATCCGAGTCAATGTTGTCTGAAACGTATATTGTCTCAGAGAATGTTGAAACAAATTTAGTTTCTTCATCGATTTCAGCAGAAACTGTAAGAAATCCTTTTTCAAATTCAATACTCAATTGATCTTTTGTATATCCCGCAAGCGGGAATTGAACAGTAAAGTCATCTTCATTTTTAAAAACTTCTGCAGATATTAAATATCTTTTAGGTGCTGAGAATCTCTCCAATTCTTTAAAATTTAAATTGTTCATAGAATGAATTTTGTGTAAATCATTAAATAATAAGTTTAACATAGTTTTTTGGTTTTGTTTTAAATATTTACAAAAATAGATCAAATCTTATGCCGAAAATATTATTATGACTAAATTACTGATTTATCTCCAAGATGGCAAAGTATCTGCACCATGTTGCTCTGGGAACATGTCAGTTAGTCTGTGTATATAATCAGAATGAAATCTTGTCTTAGAATTAGTTAATCCAATTGTTATATGATATTTATAAAAAGGTGAAGGTGGTAACCCTAAGTCCTTTCTCAATTCTTGTGCTTCAATTGAATCTGATCTCAACCACCAATGTTCTCCATTAGTTCTTGAGTTAACATCAAATTTAAGAGTGATTTCTCTTCCATCCCATTTCTTTTTTACTTTATCCCATATCCTACCGTCTGTAAATTTATCATTGACAATAGTCATATGAGATTTTCTAAGAGGTGGAAGTAATTCCAAGTTATATCTCTTTTTAATGAACCAAGCATAATACTCATGTAAGTCACCATCAATATTTGCTAATACAGACTTTTTCCATGAAGATTGATTTTCATGTTTCTTTGTATAGTTTTGCGGATCAAACTGTACTGTTGCTTTTATTTCAAAAAATGAGATCATTTGTTAATTTTTACTTTTTATGTTAAATATTCTTCTGAATAATCAGAAAATTTATCTGCGCATCTCCATCCAAACTTTTCTATTACAGATGCATCTTCTATATGAAATACAGTTGGACTTTTCAGAAAAGGAGATTCAGGATTTTGCTCTTCAATTAAAATATCTATTGCTTCAACAACTCCAATTGAGTGACCTTCCTTTTTTAATTCATTTTCAATATAAAGACCTTCCCAGTCGTCATATCTTACAATTATAATTTCCATAGTAATTTATTTATTATCCTCTTCTTTTTCTATTTGAGCGAATATTCGACTGAAATTCTTTCATGATGAATTTATCATAGTCTTTACTCATGTCAGGCGTCCTTCCGTAAAAGGATTGGAAGCTGTCGCATGCATATTGGTAATCTGATTTTTGTCGATCTGAATTGCTCATGATTTCACTTCTTCAATTGTTGCTTTTTCCATTTCCCACCCAGCTTTTGCTAATTCATTATAAACATCAATTAACTTATATCCTTTGTCAGTGATAATAACTGGATCATTGTCATCTTTATCCTCTCTGAATGTGAATTTAAATGTTTTTTCTTTTTCATCAAGATTAACATGGTCACCTTTAGTAACTCTGAAATAGTCGTCATTATATTCAAAGATATAAGATTCTCCTTCAAATGTTACTGAAAATGATTTCGATCCTTTCCATTCGTGTAATCTATTGAAATAGCGAGTACCGGCATCTAAGAAGACAACATTGATTAAATCTTCATTTACATTTTTGATTATATTTTCGAGAGTATATTTAATTTTTGAGTCCATAACGTTTGTTGTTTAATGTTTTATTATAATACAATATACGAAAATTAATTGGGATAAGCAAATAATTTAGCGATTATATGTTAAAGAATTTAATTCTGTAATTACTGAATCAGTCACTTTACAATTTAAATTAGTTTGTTTAACAATTTCCTTTTTGGAAAATCTAACATTAGCAGAATGAATTTCAAGATGCGAATTTCTTTTAAAAGAATCGATATTAATAGCGAAATCTGTTAATTGTCGTATTTCTTTTGTAACTGTTCTTCCATAAAACTCTTTGGAAAAAACCATTTTAAGATGTGAAATTAATTTTGTTCCTTTTTTCTTTTTAATAAGAATTTTATCAACAAATTCTAATTTTTCTAAATCAGAAACAAGTTTTGAAAATAATGGTTGAAGAATTTGAAATTGTTCATTTTCCAACTTGTCTTCTAAATCTAATCTTAATTTAATAAGATTTTTAAGTTCTTTGTCAATTTTTTTAATTTCGTCAGTTGTCATTATTTTGTTGTTTGTTTACATATACAATATACGAAAATTAATCGGGAATAACAAATTTTTTTCTACTTTTTTTTTACTTTTTTTGCAAAAAAAAAATCCTGCACCATTACAGCACAGGATTCCTCCTTTAAACTATTCGAAATAAAAAGGGTTATGCTACTGAATTTGCAAAGTTAATTGCTGTTTCTTTTGCTTGTTCTTTATTTTCAATTGTATACTCACCTTTACCAAAAGTTTCAGGATAGGGGGCAAAATGAGTACTTCTAATAATTTCATTATTAATATTAGGGTATTCGTATTCAAAAAAGATTCCGGTTCCTTGAAAGTCACCATTAGGATCTTTTACATCTAATTCTGTTTTAGTAACAATTACTACTTCAATATCTTCAGTAAAAAACCTTATCATTTCATCCATGAAGTCTTTTTCATTCTTTGGCATATAAGCTAAGCTACCTTTTTTAATTTCCATTCCTTCTTTAAAACCATAAATTGCTCTATGACTCCAGCCGAACCATTCTTGAGTTTTTTCAGAGAATCCAATTGAAGCAACTTTATGAGATTCATCGATTGCTTGTGCTATGATTTCTTTTTTCTCTAAAAATTTTGCCATCGTTTTATCTCCAATATAAGAACCATCTACAACAGAATAAGCAGATTCCATATAAAATGCTTCATCAGATTCAAACTGATGTTTTTCTTTTTTAAGGATATAAAATTGAGTTTCTTTTATAACATCTGATTCTAATATCTCAAAATTTTCTGAAATAGATTCTGAATAACTTTCAAATATGAGACCTTCAAAAAAAGATCTCCATGTTTCTTGTTCTGTTAATTCTAATCCTAAATATTTTTCTGTTAGATTCATATTATTCTTTTTCTTTAAAACTCTCAAAATTTTGAAAGGTTAATGCTGGTAAATCGATATAAACATTGAGCTTCTTTTTCTTCTTATCTGAAGGTAGATCACCTGATCCTGCTTCTTGTTCTGCAAAATCAGTTTGTGAGCCTGGATCTCCTGGAAAATTAATAGGCCCTGCTCCTGGAGTATTTGCAACGGTTGCAGTTGCTGCTTCTTTTAAAGGTTTAACTTTTTCACCTTTAGGTTCTTTTAATAACTTAAATAATTCTGAACTACTTAAGTCGTGCATCAACTCTAAATCTATTGAGTCATATTTCCAAACTGCTTCTTTATCACCTTTTTTCTTTTGGCCATATACAACAATGTCATCCTGATCTTTATCTTTAACTACAGTACCATTTTGCTTTTTCCAATTATGGATAAGTATTGCAGCCTGAAAAGGGAACATTTTTGTATTGGTTTTAAAAACTCCTGATTTACTTGGCATTTGTTAAAATTTTATTTAAGTTCTTTTGGGTAGTCGACTGATAATTCTTTAACATCACCACTATCTAATCTTACTTCGATGTGAATCTGTTTTTTATCTTTATCAACTCCAATTCCAACCATTTCTCCACCTTTAGATTTAAATTTCTGTTCTGCATAATTAGCAGCCCATTCATGTTCTTCATCAGATATAGGTTCCATTTTAGAAGCTTCATCTAAAATATAATCTGCTTTCGCTGATTCCTTTACTTTCTTTAAAGATTTCTTAACTTTTTTAATAGTATTTAAAATATCCTCAAGTTCATCCATGTTTACTTCATTGTCAATCTTTAATTGAGCAGCCATGGCAGCTAAGTCGTCAGCAGTTTTATTTAAGATAAATTGTTTCGACTTGTCTGGAATTACATAAACGTAACCTTCATCGGTGTTTATGAATTCTTTAAATGATTCGTACATAGTAGTTATAATTAAGTTTTATTTAAGTGAAAGATTAAAAGCTAATTTTATCTTCTAATTTTTCGAATTGATCTCTAATAGATCTGAACTCTTTGATTATTTCAGAGTCCACTTCATACTGCTCTAATATTTGTCTAAATTTGACAAATGCAGAAAAAAGTTCATTTGAGGCTTCATTCACTGATTTAGGCATTTCTAAATCATTATCTAATCCTTCTCTTGCTTCTAATATTTCTAAGTCCTCTTCATGTTGTATTGATTCGGAAATCTCGTTAAATTGATTCATAATATAATTATTTAATTAGTCTTCGTCTTCTTCCTCTTCTTCCTCTTCTTCATCTTCCTCTTCTTCATCCTTTTTAGGATCTTTCTTATCTTCTTTATCATCCTTTTTAGGATTTTCTTTCTTAGGCTTTTTCTTGTCTTCGTCTTCTTCTTCTTCGTCCTCTTCTTCATCGTCCTCAGCTTTCTTCTTTGAGTCCTTTTTCATATCTTCTGGATTTTCGTCTTCTTCGTCTTCTTCACCGTCTTCTTCTTCCTCGCCTTCTTCTTCTTCCTTTTTCTCTTTGTTCATAGATGAAAATTCTTCAAATGTTAAGAATGTGTTTCCGCCTTCATTTTCTTCAAATAATTCTGATTCGTTTGTTGTCATTACTGAGTCGTATATTTTTGTTCCTTTTCTAGAAAGTGATACCTTTTTTTCTACATCACCTTCTTTTATATTAAATAAACCTGATTTCTTTCGTAACCAAGCTTTTGCGCCTTTTTGAGTTTTTGATACTTCTTTTACAAAAGCAGCCAATTGGTCATATGTAACCTCACCGTTCCGAGCAACAAATTCAATTACTTGATTTCTTACTCTTGCAGCTTGATTCACTCTTTTAGGAGGATGACGTTCTGTGTACTTTCTCTTTATTGTAACTCTAGACATTTTTTATATTTTAATTTATTAAATTAGCAAAATCTAAACCTTTTATTTTTAGATTTATTTTATTTATCACCTCTTTAATATTACTAATATCATTTTTCGTGTATAACCCTCTAGAGGTAATATTTTTATTAAATGTACTCAATAATATTTTATATACTACAATAAACTCTGGATGATCTTCAAATAGTCTTAAAATAGGTTTATCTATAAATTCTTCGGATATTCTATAATTAGGCGTATCAAACTCAATTCCTTTCAAATTATTTATATTCTTATAAAGATATTGATAAATGTATGAGTTCATTAACTGTACATATCTTTTATCTAACTTATCAGAATCAAACTTAATAATAGTATCAACAGAATCTATAAAATTCATGAAGTGGTTAACTATGATAACATTAAGATCTTTAGGGATTGTTTTCTTTGCTTTAGGATTGAATGTATAATAATCTCTTTTGCCTGTCTCAGAAGACGTAAAAATACCTGCTAAATTTGAAGGTTCTTCTATATGGTTTTGGATTATCTCATTTTTCTGATTCGAGTTTAAAGTTCCTTTATATAAAGGTTCTATTGGGTCGAGTTTTAAAATTTTCGAATATTCATTTAAAGTGTCACTATCAAATGTTCTTATCCCTCCATCATTAACATGATATAGAACTTGTCTATCCTCGGAGAATCCAATTTTGAACTTGTAACCTTTAAATTTTTTGAGATAGCGTATTGAATTAAAATGTTCTTCCGCTTTTTTGTAATCGGGATTTAAAATCTTATCTACTAAAGTAATAGGTGATTTATTCTTTTTGAGAATAATACATTTATCTTTTCCTAGGTACTTTACAAACAAAAGGGTTTCCATCCTCTTCTCGAAAATGAAAACCTCTTTTGATAAAATTTTATAAACAGATTTAAATCCTTTCTGCTTTAAAATTTCTTTTAAATTCATAGTTTATTGTTTAATCTAATCCTGATTGTAATGCTCCAACTGCAGCACCCCAGTCACCTTTACTTCCGTATTTTTTGATTAATCCGTCAATAACAGCTTTCGCTCTTGATTCTTCAAATTCATCACCAAATGCCTTTTTCAAAATAGTCATTCCGTATTCTCTGAATTCTTTTTCATTACTGATTTTTTCTTCATTAATTTCAGTTGATTCATTTGCTTTTTCTCTTGCATCTCTAATTGCAGCAGCAACTCTTCTTAGTTTTTCTTCTTCAGCAGCAAGTTGTGATTTTACATTTTCAGAATCATCTTTCTTTATTTTCTTTTTAAGAGCCTTAACATTATTTTCAATTTGCTTGGCATCTTTCATCATTTTGTCAAGTTTACCTTCTGCTAAATATTCATCAGTAATTTCAACTGCTTCGAAAGTTACATTTTCTTCTGATTCTTTTAAATCAGCAATTGCTGTTTGGAATTCTTCTAAAGTCATATTGCCTGATTGGAAATCTTTAATTAAAGATTCAGCAGTAACTTCTTCTGTTGACTCAGATTTTTTCATCATCTCAACAATTTTTTCAGCAATTTTATCATGCTTCATTTCAGATGCATCAAGATCAGCTTTACCGTCTCCATCTACATCGATATGACCAGAAACTTCATATTGCTTTTCTTCTTTTCCTTCATCGATGTCTTCCTTTTCTTTAACATCAACATAACCTTCCATTTTGCTTTCGCCGTATTTACCTTCATTGCAAGAAGATTCATACATTTCTTTAACGTCTTCAACTCCAGCTTCCATCATTCCGTACTTCATTTCGTACATCATTTCTGCAACGTTTTTAACAGCAGATTCTTCCATTCCTTTGTATTTCTCAGTTTCTTTTAAACCTTTATACATTTCAGAAATTTCTTCATCTTTTGATTCTTCGTATTTCCCTTCTCCAATTAAATCCTTTTCAGATTTTTTATCACCACTGTGTTTTTGTTTGTCATCTGATTTTTTATCTCCTTCATCAAACTCTGGAGCTTTAATTGCTTTTGAAACATCATTATAAATCTTTTTAGATGCTGGTGACATTTTAGGATTAGGTTTGATTTCAGCCTCATTCATAATAAGTACCTTACCAAATAGAGTGTAAAGTTCTTTCAAGAATTCAGAGCCTTCATTTGTTGCAACTACATTTTCACCTTCTTCATTTGATAACCAAAAGTTATCGTTTGAATTTTCAAGTGTTAATGAAACTTCATTCGCTAAAATAATTTCAGCAGTTCCATCTGTATCAACTAATACATCAGTAATAGATTTTACAGATTCGAAAGTTAATAATATGTTTCTTAAAACGTTTCTATTAGATTCAGAAACATTTTCGTTTAATTCAGCTTTTAAGAAAATATCAACTAATTCAGAATCAGAGTTAGACTCTAAAAATTCTCTTGCATAATAATCTTTTAATGCATCAAGATCCCAGTCAGATGTATCAATATTAGACTCATTGATTTCTTCTTCAAGTCGTACCATTAATTCAGCAGCGATTTTCTTAATATCGTCTTTATCAATTTTTACAGAATTAACTCCGTTTTCCTTTTTATACATTTCAAAGAATGAAGGTACTTTGCTTTCCATTTTTCCTTTTTTACCAGCAGCGATTGCAGCTTTGTAAGCAGGCCCATTGTTAATAACAAATAAAACCACATCTCTTTGTAGATCTTTATCTTTCGATTCACCTACCATGTGATATCCTTTTCCGTCACAATGGTCACAGCCTTCGCCTTCGCATTTAGGACACTCTTTTTTCTCTTTTTCTTCAGTTACAGTTTTTGCAACCTTCTCATCAGCGTCTGCAGCTTTTTTGTCTTTTTTAATATCATCTGTTTCTGGATTTTTACCAGTTTTCTTGATAACATCTTTTGCTACTTTCGTATCAACATCTTCAGCTTCATTTGCTTTCTTCACATAAAGCGACTGATCGCCATCAAATGTATAGTTATCTGGATTAAATCCTTTAAGCTTTTTAGCTTTTTGATACTCTTCTGAAGAAAGTTTATCTTGTTTCAAGAGTTTATTTTCTTCAATGATTGTTGACTCATTTATTACAGTTCCTGTAAATTCAGTATCATAAGCAAGCTCATATGCTTCTCTTATTTGTTGGTTTTCACCAAGCATAGAATCTAATTTCTCAAAGAAATCTTTTCTTTTTTCAGAAGGTAATTCATGTACAGCTTCAACTTCGAATTCTTTTAATAATTCAGAAATTGCTGATGTATACTTTTGCTTCGCTTCTTTTTTCTTTTCAAGAGCTTTATTTTCATCTCTTGATAGTTTCCACTCAGTAAACGTTTTAATTAGGGCCATTTGTTTCTTTTTAATTTTAAATTATGACTGTCTTCGTGCCTTTTTTAGGTTTAAAGTCTTTTTTAATCATTACGGTTATAATTACAAGTTTCATATTAGTGCCTTCGCCTTCTAACTTTGTAACTAAATTTAAATTGTTCTTTGGATTATAAATGTGAATGAATGCTCCAATATCTAATTTGTCAAATATTAGTTCATCAGTTATTTTAGGTAATGCTTTGTCAGCAGTACTAACAATATCTGAATCTGTAATTACAGTTCCTTCATGTCTCCTTTTTCTTTCATCAGAATGAACGGTTGCATCTATCACAACTTTAATCTTGATATTCTTCTGTATCTTTGCAAGATTTCGTTCTACTATAAATTCATCAAAGTTCTTAAACATAAAGTAGTATTGTTGATTATTTTTATATTTATCAAAGATTCACAGATTTAATTTGGTAAGGTAGTTCTACATCTTTATAAATTTTTAACCTTTCGTACATGTGTCTAATCATGAAATTATTGAAGTAGACCTTTCCGTCTCTCTTTAAAGAAAAATCATCTGTAAAATCTATGATTAATAATTTTGATTTCTCATGATGTTTTCTTAATCCTCTACCGATACTTTGTCTTACAATTACTTCTGATTTATATGATTCTGTAAAGAAGATTGAGAAGATCTTACGTATCGAGACTCCTGTGGAAAAAGTACCATATGATGCTACAAGAATAACATTATCTCCTTGTTCCATTTTTCTCTTATATACTTCTCTAGTTTCTGTTGGAGTTGAACCATCGACATAATAAATTTCTCTCCCTCTATTTAAATCTCTTAATTTATTATAGAGTGCTTTACCATATGCAACTCTATGAAATAATACTAGAGAATTCTTTTTAGATGTGGATATAGTTTTACAAACAAAGTCAAGACGTTGCTTGTTTTCTATAATATAATCTCTTTCAATATTATATAACCTTTTTGAATCAGCTGATTGAGATGCTTTAAAAAATGCTTCTCTAATTTTTTCAGGTGCATAATTTAATTTGATTACTTTAATTTCTACTGGAGTAATATGTCCTTTATCAATTAAGAATCGAGTACCAACTTCAGAAACTACAGGTCCTGTTTGACTCATTAATGTTAAACGGTCAAGTGTCCCAGGCTTAGGGATTGTTCCTGATACTCCAAAGGTATAGTGGGTATGTTTACATTTCTGTAAAATTGTTTTAATTGAGTTCGCTTTCATTTTGTGGCAATTGGCAACGTTTAGTCCATTTGCTATATAATTATGATTTAAGCCATCTTCTGATTTTATTCGAAGATTAAAAACTTCATCTTTATAATCTATTTTTTTAATTGATTTAATTTTCATAAAATAATCTTCTAAACTTAAAATTTCATCATCTTCAGTCAATTGATCTGCTCTTTTATATTCACCTGAAATTAATTTTACTTTATGATTTCCGGTAATTTTTATTGTAGATCCGTTTTCCATTTCTATTTCATACATTTGATTACCTTTTGATAAATTAGTATATACGAAATCAACTTCTTTAATTTCTTGTTTGAGTGTTCTATCATTAGTAGTATATACTAAATCTCCTGAATTAATTTCAGATATTTTCTTTTCCGAACCATCTGACATTGTAATTAATGTATCTGGGTGCAAGCACTCATCAATACAGACAGCATCAAATTGTGCGAAAAATTCTTTAGGTTTTTTAACTAATGATTGATAAGTACCAACAACTATATTTGAACTCTTTTTAATTTTCTTACCTGAGTAAATTAATTGAATTTCATAATCAATTATCTTTGGGTCATTGTATTCATAAAAATCTCCATCTGCTTGTTCCACAAGAGTGACATTGGGAACTATCATTAAGATCTTTTCAAATTTTAATACTTTGATGAGATATGAAAAAACCATAAATGTAATTAAGGTCTTTCCTGCAGAAGTAGCTAATTCACCTAGGCAAGATTTGTATTTTATTATTTTCCAAGCAGTTTCAACTTGATAATCTCTAGGTTGTAATGCATTTCCTTCGAATTGCTCAGTTACCCATGACTGGAAATCTTCTAATGAGATTCCTGAAAAATAAGAGGATAGGTTTTCAATTTCAAGTTCGAATTTGAATCTTTGACAAATATCGTAAACTTCTTTCCATAAACCAAAGGGTATAAGGTTCCCTTTGATAAATTTCACTTTACCATCCCATCCTGAATAGAATTTCTTCTTAAATGCCCAACCTTCAATTTGTTTCTCTAATGAGATATTGAGTTGGTCTATTTCAATTTGTGTAGCATCAACTATTTGTAGTAGTTTGTGCTCGTGTAAAACCTTTATTTTCACTCATAAGGTTTGTTTTTTATATTAGGCTATTTACATCCTGTTAGAATCTACAATATGCTTAATGGAGAATCCCATTTTATCACATGTCATAATCTGCTCTTTTAAGAAATATACATAATTATCGAATATTTCTATCTGTCTTATATGTTCATTTAAATCTCCTGAGATATAAATGTCTTTGTCATAATAAGTTGCAAGTTTTAAATCAAAATTAGTAGCGTAATTATGATACTTGGTTTTCTTTTCCCTTTTTAAAGATGAATTAAGATAAGATACTTTGTTCTTATAAGAAGCAATTTCAAATACTAAATCCTCTCTTAATATCAACATGTCCATATGGATTTGAGTATGCTTAGTTGCATCTAAGTCAATTTGCTGTAATTGTTTAACTACGGCAATGACTTTATCTTTCCATTCTCTTCTGCTTTCTAAGAATTTCTTCTCTAGTGCTTTGTTTAACTCCGAATAATCTACTTTTTTCTTATCCATTTAAAAAAGATCTTTTGTTTGCTTTCTTGACGTTTGTGGACCTATCTCTCTCATCCTAACAGATCGATTTTGAGTGGCTTTAGGTTTTTTATTTAGATCGATGTCAATGCTACCTAAAGAATCAAGATCAGGTAGATCTGAGTCCCATTCGTTAATCAATTTGTATCTCTTCTGAGATAATTCAAGATCCCTCTCGAAATTTTCATTTTCTTCCAAAAATATGTCTATATTATTTTTATACATATATCAAGTCTAAAGCTTCGCTTGTAAAATATTTTTCAGCCTCTCTAAATAGAGGTTTCTTAATTTGACTGCTTAGAACTATAATATCAGCCCAATCTTTTAAGTCATAATCCCATAGTTCAAAATCAGAGATGAACTTTCTCCACATGAAAACCTTTTTTCCTAATTTGATTTTTTCAGCCATTTTTGTATAACCTGCTTTATCATTATCAAAAAAGTATCTCACGTTCGGATGCTCATCTAAGAATTCATCATTTAATCCAACTGAACTTTTTCCAATTGAATTTGGGTATAACCATGAATCTGATGCTCCTTCAAAAACTGTAACTCTCCTCTCAAATTGTACTGTAAGAAGATTATATAGTAAACTGATTTTATCTATACTATCAAACTCATATCCTTTGGGTTTATCCTCAGGAAAAAATTTGTCATATATTTTTCCTAGCGGGTATTTTATATATTTCATTGTAGATTCGTACTTCGGATTGAAAGTTCTTGTTTGAAATCCAAGTACGTTTTCATCATCTAACATATTGAAGAAATATAAATTACCTCTTTTAAATGCTAAATGATTTAATCTATGATGAAGTTTTTTCTTTGCAACATAAGGATGAGTAGGATATACTGGAGATAATCCTAATTTATCAATGATTTTTTGTTTAGGGATTGCATACTTTTTTAATTCATCTATTTTCTTTTGAGAAATAGTATCAATATTTTTTGTAAGCCCCTGCTCAATATAATCATTAACAGTTTTCCTGATATTAATTCTTATATTAACATCGTCAATTTCTCTGTTATAGAAATCAAAAAAGTTAAGAATTGTAGTGTGCCAATCACAATTGTAACAATGAAAGTAGCCTGAACTAAAAAAGAAGTTTCCTCTTTTCTTAGAAAGCTTTTTGTCAGAATCTCCACATCTAGGACATGCAAATCTTAAAAAGTCTCTTCCTTGTTTTATACTTTGTTTCTCATAAGAGTCATGGTGTTCAACCAAAATCTCATGAAGTGTATCTTTTATTTCAGGTATGTTATCTTTCTCAATCATTAGGCTTTGTTTTTATCAAAAAAAAGGGCCTAACTAAGTAGGCCCTTTTATTAAGTTCAGAAATTAAATGATATTAAATATCATTCAAGAAAGATTCAAGATCATCGTCAGACGATGCATCAGAAGTTTCTTCTTTGCTCTCAGGAGAGCTAACAGATTCTGTTAAATCAAAGTCGTCATCTTCTTCAGAAGCGTCAGATTTGCTTTCAATATCAGAAACAGTATCTTCAACAGAAGGTTTTGATTTTTTCGCTGGAGTAGAAGTTGTTGCTTCTCCACCCATGATAGATCCTAAATGTGAAGTATCTTCAGTTATTGAAGAAATAAATGTAAATACTTGACTTTCTTGCTCTTGAGTTAAAGGTTTGTAATCATATTCAGCTAAGTCCGGAGCTGCTGATAAAACTTTTTGTTTAATTAACTCCATTCCTTCCTTAGTTCTTTCAACTTGCTCGCCATCAACAGTGATTGCTGAAACTTTTGGAGAGAATTTACAACCTGAATAATCAGGAAATTCACCTTTTTTAGAGATTTGAATGTAGAAGTCTTTACCTTTGAATAAATCAAAAACATTAATTGGATCTTCATCAGTCATCTCGTCAGGTTTCGCTTGCTCATCAATAAGAGCTTTGATAGTCTTATTATATCTGAAAATCAAGGTTTGTCCTTCAAGATCTGGGTTATTAGGATCTTTGATAATATGAACTAAAGAGTGAAATTGCTCTTTTCTGTTCAATTTTTTTGCATTTTGCTGATCTACTGCAGATTCAGATTTTGCAAGTTTCCAATAAGTACTTGCTAAAGGACATTTTTCTCCAATTGTTTGTGGAGAATCAAAGTAACCTCTTACATTTACTGATTGCTCATTTAACCAATACACGTATTTATGTAGCATTGATTTATTTTTCGGATCGGTAGGATTTGGAATAAATCTTACGATTGCTTTGTAGATATTATCTTTCCCGTCAGCGTACTTTGGAGAATATAATATTTTTTTCTTTTCTTCTTTTTCTTGAAAGTTCATGTCTTGAACATCAAGATCAAAAATGTCAAAATTGTCTGATTGACTCATAGGCTTAATTATTATTTTTATTTAGGTTATTTAATTGAACAATTATATTGAGAATAAAGCATAAGTTTAAACATATTAGTAAAAAGTTTCATTTTTTTCTACTTTTTTTCTAAAAATTTTTATTTGCTTAGACTATTGTATCAATGTTTTTATTTATATTCAGAAATAGTTAGAAAGTTTTTTATTAGATTATTAAACTTTTTTGGCTAGAGGCCATAAAATAATTGTCTTCAATTTTCCAGAGATGAAATCTATTCTAAGCTAGATAGGTATTCTATTAAATGTTTAACTACAAAATAAGAATCTATAATATCGTCAAAAGGTTTAGGCACGTCTATAGAATTTTTCTTTTTAACTAATTCTATTTGATTTCTACAAAACTCTTGAAACTCAGAACCAGAAGTTATTTTTTCTTTCAAGAAGAACTCAAACATAATATCTTTCTTAGATCTACCACTACCTGTAGCAGATGATTTAATTGCTGTTGGTGCAAAGACATAAACTTCTTTCTTAGTTCTCATTTCAAAGAAATGTTTCAATATAGAAGTCATAGTAACTAAATCAATAAGTACATTCCCTTTTGCTCCATAAGCGTATCCTTCAAATGCAACAACGGTTTCTTCCCACTCTTCATCAGACATAAATGGTTCTAAAGCTTCAAATACGATATTCTTAATAGATCTACCATTCTTTAACTTATTCCATTCATTGACATAATAAGGCTGTTTCTTATCATTAGTAACTAAAAGAGAATAATCAAATACAGAACAGTCAGAAATTTCTTCCGAAAGTATATTATGATATTGGAAAGCTTTTTTGTGGGAATTACCTTCATAATCTCGTGCTATTGAAAAAAAGTGTATTTTGTCAGGTTTAATTAAAGTAATACCTGTGGAGTTCTTTGAAAAATCGACTCCTATAAAATTTTTAATCATATTTTATTTTCTTATAAATGTTGTAAATTGGTTTCTTAAACTCGATATTGTTTAGCCTTATTTGAAGTAGCAGTTATTCCGGTAGCATTAGTGTCCCATTCAGCTGCACCGCTAACGTGTACATATTTTCTGAATATTTTAAATAAATCATTAAATGAAGTATTTTTGAAATCAATTACTAAGAATGAATTTTTAGTATCAATTTGATTCTTAGAAATTTTAGGGTACATTGCTAATAAAAGATATTTAAATCCATCATCTAAACAGTAACCATTGAAATCAACTAATGCTTTGAAATCTATAAATGCTGAATAATCTTGCTTCTCAATTATAGTTGTGATAATCTTTTCTTCATCAGATGATATTTGAGGATTCATTGGAATTCCTTCAGATCTATGTCCTCTTAAAATATATGCTAATTTTTTAAGATAATCCTTTTTTGCATTAGAATCTAATGTAGCAATTAACTCATTTGAGTAATCAACTACATCTTTAACAAACTTTCCAGTGAATCCACCTTTAGATTTTCTGTAAAAATTAGTATATTTTGTTTGATCTACTGTTACATATTGGTCAGATAATTCAACTATATTTTTAGTGATAGTTTCAATAAAGAGATATTTTGCAACTGGTAATACTCTACCATTTTTAGATTTAACTTCTATGCTTTCATTTGCTACACTTTGTAAATCTCCATGATTTGCAAATTTTAAGTCTGTAAAAATTGAAAGTAATCCTTCTCCAGGTCCAGTGATAGGTCTAACCCCTAATTGTTTCTTAAATAACTTTTCAAAAAAATCAGCGTTGAAAAACTTTTTATAATGTTTTGCAATATCATCTATTGAATTATTAATACCATTTGATAAATTAAATTTATAAATATTATCACCATTAATTAAAATTCTTTCCAATTCCTTTAATGTCTCAGCATCTGCAACCTTTATACTTGAAGAAAATAAACTGATAATTTGTTCAGCTATTAATTCAGGTCTGTTACTGTTTGCTGTCTCTAATGTGGTTTTAAGAAGTAGAAAAATTTCTTTCTTTAATAAAGTTGATCTTACTTGATTTAATTTCTTAGAATCTTCTGCATCTGAAGTATCGAATTGTGCAATAGTATCATCTGTCTTTTTATCAGATAGATTTAAATATTGTAATTTTTCAGTAATAAATTCTTCAAATGATATATTTAAGTATTTCTTCATAATTTTATTAAAATTGTTTTCCAATTGTCGACCCCATGGCTGCGCCGAAGATTCTTGATGTTAAAAGGTCATATAAAATACCCTTTTCAATCCCCATTACTTTGGCAATTATTTTTCCTATCTTTTTTCCTAATGCAAATCCAGTTAATCCGCCAAAAATAGATCCTAAAATACCTTCATTTTTTGGATTCTCTAGCCAATCTTTAACATCCTGATCTGAGATCTCATTAGACTCATATAATGCTTCGAATTTTTCAAACATTAAATTATCTTCTTCTGTAAGTTCATAATTAAGAGCTTCATTTAATGAATCCATTTCAGTATTATTAACTATATCTTCAAATTTTGTAAAAGTCATTTCTTATAATTTATTTAAATAAAGGTCCGGCAGAGTTTAAATATGGCTTACCATCTATTCCGATTAATGCCCAACCTTTTTCTCCAATTACTTCAATACTTCCGTCAGCTTGTATTTTAAATCCAACATATCTTCCAGTTTCACCTTTAGACTGTTTTCTTATTTTTGCCCAGTTTTTAGCACTTGATATTTCACTAACTTTATTTACTCCGAAATAATCTAGAGTTGCTTTAATAGCAGGATTAGCTGCTGTATATGTGTAATCTCTTTGCTCATTTAAAAAATCTTTAAAAGTACTGTACATAATTAGTTATTTTAATTTTTGATTCATTTATGAATTCTTCGAAATTAGTAAACATAACTTTGTTTTAATTTATAATGTATTTATCAACCTTAATCAAATGGGAATTTAATCTCATATGAGTTAAAAACGAAAGTAGCATCAAAAGAATTGAATTGCTGTACATTATCCGAATAGTTCAATTGAAGTTCTTGCATATTTGTAAATAAGACATCTTTCATTACAAATTGCATTAATCTATTTCCATCACCATCAACGGTAAATAAAGTCATTGTAGGACAGTAGTTCTCTGTATTGTAAAAATCATACCAATAGTCGAATAATTCCATTAACAAGAAATAATTAGCGTATCCATCAATTAACTGAAAAGTAACTGATAATTCTTTTGAAGATGTTTGTCCTATTGGAGCAGATGATCTCCATTTTCTTTCCTGTCTTTTTCTTTGTGTATGGGATTGTTCTGCTGGATCATATGAAAGAGATGATGTATTAACTCCTTGAATCGTAAAATTTAAAAACTCAGGAACCTCTTGAATAGGTGAAGGTGCTCTTCTTACATATTTAACCCATTTATCTCTAATTTCTTGAGGGAAAAAAGTTTTTGGGAATTGAAATTCGAATAAATCATTTCTTGCATCTAATAGCATTATTTGTTAGGATTAAGTTTAACGTTCTTTAATAAATTACCTTTCTTTCTAATATCGACTTTTCTTTTCTCATTTGTTTGTGATGTTACAACTCTAACATCAGATTGAGAATTTTCAATTTTTTGAAGATTAGCCTTTGCAGGGCTAGTTCTTTGAATAGTAGAATTAGGATTTTTCAAGAATTGAATCTGTTCTTCTTTTGTTGAAACCAAAGCTGTTAGTCTTTCAATTTCTCTATCCTTTCGAGATATAGTTTCTTGTAAGTTTTCGATATTTTCATTCTTATTAAGAACTGTATTTTGTAAATTTTGAATGTAATTAACAGAGTTTTCTTTGGTTCTTTCTGATTCTGTTACAAATGTTCCAGAATATACTAAATTATCTCCACCATTATCAGTTCTTATTATGATATAGAATTCTCTATTTACATAACTTTGAATTTCAGCAGCTGCAGCTTTTGGTACATAAAATAATACTTCACCTGAATCAGGATTAACAGATTCAGTTACTAAATTTTTATAACTAACTTGAGAATTATTATTATCTGTAAATGCAATTCTTAATTCTCCAACCTGTGTTAAATTGAAAAAATTAATTTGGTTATCTTTTGAAGTTAATAATACAAATTTTAAGTAGTTATCAAAAGGCGAAATAGCAATTTTTAATTCACCTTGTTTATATCTTTTCTCTGGTACATTTTGTAAAGATGTTTGAGTTTGTCCATTTTGAGTATTTACTTCATTGATATCTTGTATTAAAATATTAGCACTATCAAAGAAATTAGGTACATATTGAACTGAACCTTCAGATTTTCCTAAAAATCCTTGCATCTTAATTTCGTTACCTTGTACTAAGTTATAAATTTCATCGATAACTGGAGTTGCTCCTAAATCAATTCTCTTTAATGACTTGCCATATTTTGTAACATCATCAAAAGTTTCTACTGCTCTTTTAATTATTTGCTCATTTGTAGATCTATTAAATAATCTAACAGTATAATCAATTGTATAGCTTAAAGCTCTTTCATTTCTAATAACAGGTCTCCAAAATCTTGCTTCTTCAAAATCAGAGTTTTGAATCCAAGTCTCATTGTTTGTTTCAATCAATGTCTGACCGATCTGTTCAACTTGATATAAGTTATTGATTATCACCCAATTAGAATTTGGTTGTGTGTTGAGTAGCGTTATATAGTCTTGAATTGAACCTCCATTAAATTTTGCTGATAATAAAAAATAATCACCTTCTTCTGCTTGTTCAATATTTGCTGTAATACCTTCAAACTCATCTCCAACTGGAATGCTGAATTCTACTTTATCTAAAATATTAAAATATCTTTGAGCATTTATTGTTTCAGAAGATCTAATTGTACTTACTTTGAATTTTAAATCCTCTGATGTATCAATACCATAGCCGTTAGTTAACCTTGAATTAAGTTTATCAGTGTCCTCAGCATCATCTTGTGCCTCTGCAATTAAACCGTAAATAGCAGGTAATGAAACTTCTACATAAGAAGAGTATTCCGCACCGCCTATTAAAAATGGTCTTGGATTAATAATTGCATATGAATCTGAAGCAAGATATGTAATAGAAGATAAATTATGTCTTCTTCCTAATCTGTTTATAACTTGTGCCTCAACTATAAATCCATCATTTCCTTCAAAATCATATCCTGAAGCAAAGTGAATTCTAAATTTATCATAAGGGATATCATAATCAGTAGCAAAGTCAACAGCCAAACTATCTGAATCAGTTAATCTGTCTAACTCATCATTTAAAGCAGTAGGTTTATCAATATTTAAATATCCATATCTACTTTGTGTTTCATCTAATAAAACAGATGAAAGATCTCTAACATTTTTGAAAGTTTGTTCTTCAGCATCGTCAAAAAAGAAATAATTTCTTCCTAGACCTGTATCTTTCATTATATAAACCCCAGTATCTCCAGTGTTAAATTGTGCTGGATCTAATCTGTCAGTATAAATGTACTCAATTAATATGTTAGGATTTACCTGAAAGTACCTTGAAGTTCCGTTCATAAGTTATTTATTTAAATCTTTTTATTGTCCAAACATTCCAGTTTAATCCAACTCCTATATAAGGATTAACTTTGCCGTTTGAATATGCAATGCCTAAAGTAGGACCAACTCCTAATCTTGACTTAGTTTCTGTAGGTGTATTTAAATTCTTATCAATATAAACAGAATTTAAAGCATTAAATTGCACAAACTCAGAAGGTGAACGTGCAACTACTTTAGATCTACCATCATCAGTTTGAATTGTTTCGAAACTTAATTTTATATTAAATGTATTATCTAATATAGTTGTTTCTCCTTTATCTAAAAAAATTCCAGTTTCTAAATACTTTAAAGATATTGGAGTTTCCCATTTCATGTTATGTACTAAACCTGAATCAGAATAAAAATATGAATCTTTAAGAGTAAATGCAGAATCTGAATCTTGTTCTATTGAACCTTTGGTTTCTCCAACTTTAGTTAAAACAGTTTCAATCTCAGAATTTATAAATGCTTTTAAGTCTTTATCTGATGCAACTAATTCTTCATATAACTGCTTATCAAATTGCTTAAGTTCTTCGATGTTTTCAACTGCATATCCTAGTTTTTCAGAATACATATTGCCGTTCTTATCTATTTGTACTTTTACAGAATCTTTTAGAGCAGAAATATTTCCCATCATCGATTGCTCGAATTTTTCTCTTGAAGCGATTTCCTCTTTTAATCTGTTTTTGGCCGGCATTACAAATGCAAACCAAATTATAACAAATATTATAACATATTCAATAATACGTGGATTCTTTTTAAAAAACTGTAATATGGAATTTAATATTTTCATTTTAAATCATTTTTTTCTTCCCATGACTTTAAGTTTAAATCTGGAAATTCTTTTCTAAGATCTCTATAATCAATCTCTTTATTTAGGTGCTTTTCTACTATCCATTTTATAGATGCACCATGGTCTACTATCATTGCTTCCCAAACAGTTCCATCATATGAATCCCAATCTGCAACTTCTTCTGCTTGTACATAACCCATCTTAGTTAACCAAAATGTATGAGTAGGATGCATCTCATTTACAAATTTAGTAATAAAATTTTTAGAGTCAAAAACAGTAGTTCCATCCTCTTTTTTAGCATGTTTTGCTAATGATTCACCTACACCACAAAGACCGTCATCTTTCATTGATTGCACAAAGTCTTCAAATGCATTTTCTCCTTCAAATATTTTCTTTTCCATATCTAAGTTTTTAATTAATTAATTTTTTATTAGGAAATGGGTACCCAAGAACTCCAATTACTTCCTGTATCATTACTATATCTCAACCAAGTACCATTTACACTAGAGCTACTTCCATCAGCAGCTGATAATCGTGCAGCTGCTGTTAATTGTTGAACAATATAATTTCCTGATCTTGCTACTGTCATTAATCCAACACATCCTGATTCTAATATAGTATTAGGTAAATTGCTATATGTACCTTCAGTAGTATACATATAAATTGCAGAAGTAATAGCATTATTTGCATTTGATCCTGCCATTCTTCTACCCATAACAGTATCATCTATTCTTAGATAATCTACAGAACTATTTGCTATTTTAGATGTAGTAACTGCATTTGTTGCTAATTCATCTGTGCCAACTGCACCTGCATCAATATCATCAGAAGTAACAGAGTTGGTTGAATGTTTTGTAGATTCACCGGAATCATTAATTCCTGAAGTATTTAAATTTCCAGAGTGATAAATTGTTCTCAAAGTACCCCATGTAGCCGAGTCATAATTCTGTCTTTGAAATCCTATAAATTCATCAGTTTTACCCATAACTAATGCATTGGATCCTTTTACATTACCACCTGTATATGAACTTATCCATAATACATCATTCCATGTGGGTGCAGCTGATCCGATATTATTATCTTGTAACATTTGGTATCTAAGTTTACCAGCACCAAATATTGAATTATTAGGTTTTTCTTGTCCACCATAAATATAATTGTTACCATTTAATTGTGGAATCCTTTGAGCTGTAAGTGTACCTGAGAAATAAGCACCTTTATTAAAGTAAAATCTGGATCTATCTGTATGGATGTGACCCCAACTTGTATTTTTAGGACCTATTTCAATATATCCATTTGGTGTTTGATGTCTTACTGCTCCATCTGATATAGGATTAAGGTAACTATTTGCACTTGAATTAGTAGTACCAAAGTATAACCTCCTTCCAATTGCAGCATCTCCAGATCCATAAAGTCTAATCTTTGCATCTGGAGAAACTCCGGAATTTACTGTCTGTACTGTACCTGCATCAACATTACCTCTAATTTCTAATCCAATATCGTTAACATCTCCATCTGTTGCAATCATTAATGCAGCATGAGAACCAGCAGCAGTAATTGGTTTTATAATTTTCACTACATGGTTATCTGCTGTAGTTTGAAATGTTGATGTACCACTTAAAGCATGTACATAATCTACATTAATATTATCAACATTAAGACTCGTACCATTAATAGTACCAGTTGTTGCATCAAGAAATATTCTAGCATCTCCTTCTGCGGCAACATATAATCCCCATCCAGAAGTAAATCCTTGATTATTTAAAAATGATGCATCAGATCCCTTAGAAAATCCTATTCCAAACATTCCAAGCATGTTACCATCTAACGAACTTGAAGCAGGGTTATAATCACTACCTATTGTATAAATAGGATTTGATTTTGAAGAATTTTTTCCAATATTATTATAACTTCCTTCTAAATGTCCAACATTATGTGCACCTCTTTGTAAGTTACCATCATACATCATTAAATTTAATGTATCAGATAAATTACCATATAAAATAACAGATCTTTCAGTACCTCCACCTCCGTCTGAAAATGTAATTACAAATGGATCTGTAACTCCTGCTAAATTCGAACCGTATTTACCAATTGTTAATCCTCTAAAACTTGCTCCTCCAGTAGTACTAATGCTTGAAGCAGAAATTGCATTTGCATTAATAGTTCCGTTAGCATTGAAAGTAGATTTTAAAGTTAAAACACCTGAAGTAGTTAACTTCATAGCATCATCATGACCAGATCCTTT
>Ga0306906_1000204_pt1 | contig 27837 bp, 30 predicted proteins | sample AntRauTorcE11897_FD_190405 | JGI IMG/M metagenome (GOLD analysis project Ga0306906, IMG submission 190405) | Saline lake microbial communities from Rauer Islands, Antarctica - Metagenome Torckler E11 #897 (v2) (version 2) | ecosystem: Environmental > Aquatic > Non-marine Saline and Alkaline >...
CTCGCGTACCTTTTTTAACTGATCTTGAATAAAGGGATCATCCGTTTTGCGCTGACAAACCTGAACCAGGGAGGAGATAGCGGTTAATGGATTTCCTACTTCGTGGGCTACGCCGGCTGCCATATGCCCAAGCGTCGCCAGACGTTCGGATTGTTGAATTTGCTCCTCCCTTACTTTTAGGTCTGTAAGATCCCGAAGAATTTTTGAACGGCCGATAATATCATCATTTTCATTACGTATTAACGACTCGGTCAACGAGACCAATACTGTCTCACCATTTTTATGCAAGCGTTTGGTTTCATAATTTGCTACATGTCCACTGGCATACATTCCTTCCAGAATATATTTTAACTCTCTCTTTTTGAGCATTGATTGAGGAATAATTTTCTCTACAGATTCCCCGATCATTTCCGAGGCTTTCCACCCCAGCATTTTTTCAGCTCCACGATTCCATGAGGTAATGGTTCCATCCACATCCAATGCAACAATAGCATCACCCGAGTGGGTTACAATATCGCGGTAATAGCCCTCGGTAGTTTCGATCTTTTTCTCATACATCTCTCGATAGTTATAAACTGTCCAGGCCGCCCAAATCATCAATAAAAGTGATACGAAAACACCCCGGCTAAAGTAGAACCATTGCATGGTTTGGGCTGAGACATTGTCAAAAAATACCTGATGTACAATTTCGAATGCTCCAAAGATCAGACCTAAAATCAACAGAGAGGTAAACAGCAGGTAGCCTAACCTCACGTGTTTAAGAAAATTCAGAAGCTCTTTTTTCATGTCGTTTATTAAAAATGATAGAAGGTTTTGAAATACCGTCTGGCGGCTAGTTTTGGCCGCCGCCGGATAACTTAAAGCTTGTCACCCCGACCGACCCAAGAAATAGGGAGACTGGGAGGTTTGCAAAGCCTTCTGATAAAATTCTGCAGTTAAAAATGTTATTTGAATTTATGTAATGAAAGTAAGACATAAAAAGGAGATGTGGATAAATGAGATCATCATATGAACGATCAAGAGCAAAAATAAGCACTTATTCATCCTCAACCCAAATATTGAATCACGTCCAGTTCAGGTACAGGATGATAAAGGAAGAAGTTGTGGATATCTACCTTGGTTCTTTAACCACTAAACAGCTTAGTAAGAATATTCTTCATCCCCGCAGCAGCCGCATAGCGTAATAGAGAATACCCAATCCCAAGAGCAGATTAATACGCCCCAGCCAGCTTGAGAGTTTTCGCATCCGCTTTGTTTTATTGCTTTCGGGTTGTTCATCCATCAGTTGTGCAGCTTTCGGGCCGGCGTAAAAATCGTGAATACCGCTGATAATCAGTACCGCACCAAATAGATGAAGCTTGATAAAAAGCATGCCGCCTAAATAACTGTCCCAAAATTCGGCCGTCATCAAACTGGACAAGGTATAACCCCGAGCCAGGAGATTGGTGATGCCGGGAAGCCGGAACCAGCACCGCGGCGGTAAACAGCATGCCGCCAATCCAGAATATGGCTGCAAGGATGTGAATTAATACGGATAAGTGATACATTGAATTTAAAGAAGAATTTAGAAGCTTTATAAAACTGAGTTATTGTGTCATTCTGAATTTATTTCAGAATCTAAAACAGTTATTCAGCGTCTAAATGTAGATCCTGAAATAAATTCAGGATGACACGGTAGGTTTTGCAAAAGCTTGAGTTCATTAAAAATGGGCGGCTGCATTACCTGCAGTCACCCATTCGTCTATTGTGCCCAAATTAAACTATTGAACATTCAGCATGCCTTTCATGCCGGCGCTAAAGTGGGCCGGGAAGGAACAGAGATAAGGATAGTCTCCGGTCTCTTCCGGCACGGTAAAGGTTACTTCAACCGTTTCGCCCTGTGCGGCCATTTCGGTATGGGCAATAATCTGATCACTCATATTGGATGGAATATAGCCATTGTTATTGGCACCGGTTGCAGCCGTTGAAAAAGCGGCGGGATCAGCACTCATTTTCAAAAGCACCCAGTTGTGAGACATCGCTTGTGCAGGCAGTTGACTTTTAGTCATCAACCGAATACGAATTTTTTCACCCGGCTGGGCATCAATGCTTTCGAGCAGTACGTAGCTATCGCCTTGTGCGGTTTGAACCGTGCCGGCCGTACCAATCATTTCACCTTCTTCTTTTACAACATACTTCATCTTGTCGATGCCGATAATATCAATCGTACGAACATCGGATGATTGCTGCGTTGAAGCTTGGGTTTCACTATTGCTTTGGTTGCTTTCGGTTTGAGATTCATTATCTGAACCGCCACCTCCGCAGGCCGTAAAAAATAGAAGTATAAGTGGAAAAATATATGTTAGATAACGCATGATGGTTGTTTTTGATTTGGGTTAGTTGTGTGATTTGTAGATTAAAAGAGGGCATTTGGAATATATTTATTGCTGCTTCTCATCTTGCATTTTTCTTATTTCTATAATTTTTGTTCTGTAATTGGAATGGCAATCTACACATCCTCGCTGCACAATATTGTAGTGCCGGAGGACTTCATTCATTTTGTTTTGTTGGGCAGCTTTGGCCATAGAATCTGCTTGATGGTGAACAACCATATCAAACTTCACAAATCGTTTTATCTCTTTACCAAGGGCAAATTTGACAAGGTTTTTATCTATTTCCGTCATAGCCGGGTGATCTGCGATTGATCTGGCTCCTTGTTCAATCCTCTTATAGTTTTCAGTATAGATTCCATCATTTACTTTATACATGTCAGATAAAAGTAGTCGCATCATGGGTATTAGTAGCATAGTTTCTACATCGGATGCTTGTTGGGATGTTTGGGCATCCGCGCTCTTTTTAGCTTGATCCTTAGTCTTTGAATCACCTTCACAGGATATAGAAAAAAACACAATAAATAAAAATAGATAAGTCAGATAACGCATGATGTATTTTTATGTGGTTTAGTTGTATGACTTATAGATTTAAAATGGTTTTGCATAAGCGTATTAATTCCCTGTTGCACGAACTTCCTTCACATCCTCAGCGGTAATGGTGGGCGCATCATTGCCCCAGCTGGTCCGTTCATGATTAATGATGGCCGCCACTTCTTCATCGGAAAGCTGCTCCGAAAAAGGCGGCATGGCTGCCGAGTATTCTACCCCTTCAATAGCTTTGCCCTGCATGCCAAATAGAATGATTTCAATATGCCGTGTCGGGTCCTCTTCTGTTACCACCGGATCGCCAGCCAAGGGTGGAAAAGCCCCGGTTACGCCTTCCCCGTTGGCTTGATGACAACTGGAGCAACTGGTGCGATACAATGTTGCTCCTATATTGCCATTCGAAGAAAGAGCTTCCCCACCAGACCGGGCTCCATCACCGCTACCGGTATATTTACTATAAGTAGGGGTAGAGGCATACTGCTCCGGCGTATTCCACTGCTGGGCAATATAAAATGAACTCCAGGCCACAATCACAAGAAGCAGTACCCAGGCCCAGGTGGGTACAGGAGCCGGCGTTTCAGCACGGGAAGGTTCCCAAAATGGTTCCTTGGCGCCTCCGTACGCATTCAATAGGATGGGGACTTTGCCATCCAAAATGTCATTATCTTGTACACCCTCTACGTCAATACCGGGACCATTCCGCACTTCAAATTTTATGGTACGCACCCCCTTGTGTCCGGTAGAATCAGAAGCTACCACTTTCAGCGTATGCGTGCCGTCCTCAAGTTGGGTAGTGTCCAGTTCAAAACGCACCGGCGGACGGTAGGAGACAATGGGTTCATCTTGTCCGTCCAGATATACGTAAATTTTATTTTTGTCGTCTTCAGCCATTTGTGTCTGATTCTTTTGACTCTGTGTCCAGAATTTGTTTTTGACCCATCCCTGTCCCTTCCCTATAGATACAGGAAAGGGTACTCCATTTATAACTACTGTATCTTCGCAAAGAGTCATCTCCCCCTGACATTATTAGGCGGAGACCGAGAGGGGGTATCATACATCGGCTCTGTAACGTATTAGGTCCTTTTCCTATCATGATTATTTGTCTGTGTCCAAAATTTTGCGCTTGATATGATCGTCCGATTTTTCACCGGGCCAAACAAACCACTTGATCGTCAGTATAATCGTTGCCAGTACAATAATAGAACCGCCAATCAGAACGGTGTAATAAAGCGGTCCGTCCGGCGGCATATATTCCCGGCCCTTGCTGGAAGTGGAAAACTCCGATCCTTTTTGTATGAGTGTCAAGATTAGATAAATCATTGGTTATTTTTCAGGCTGTATTTTATCGAGTTCATCATTATTACGCACCTTGGTAACATCCTCAGCGGTAATAGTGGGCGCATCATTCCCCCAGCTGGTACGCTCGTAGTTAATAACAGCGGCCACTTCCTCATCGGACAGCAGTTCGCTGAAGGGCTGCATAATGCCTTGATATTCAGTGCCTTCGATGGTGACACCCTGTAGCCCATACAACACTGTCCGGATGTGATTTGTGGGATTTTTGGCGGTTACATAAGGGGTGCCAACCAACGAGGGAAAAGCACCCTGAATGCCCTTACCGCTATTTTGGTGGCAAGAGGTACAGTTGTTTGCATAGATCGCAGCCCCGTCGATCTTTTTCTTGGCAGCCGCTGCAACGGTGGAATCCGCCTTTGCTTGTTGAGCCGCCGAAGGCTTGGCATCCATGGGTACCTGGTTTAATGATTTCAAATAAGCGACCAAGGCCTTGGCTTCTTGGGTGGCTATAATAGTTCCGTTTTTGGGGCCGTATCCTTCCGGCATGGAAACAGTAGTCGCTTCGGCGGATGGATTCTGTACGATCTCAAAAAGCCACGGATACGACGGCATAATAGATTCTTCAACCACGGAGCGGGGATTGTACAGGTGCATATACTGCCACACTTCGCTGGGTTGCCGCTTACCAATGTTGCTTAAATCAGGACCGGTACGTTCGCTGCCCAGTACGGCCGGTGTTTGCCGCCATACATCCTGCCGGTTGATGCGAGCATAATCACCGGGCGCAGAAGGCCGCCCCCAGTTTTGATCCATTTCGATAGGGCGCACCTGCTGGGTATGACAATATACACATCCTTCACTGATGAAGGTATTCAACCCTTTTTGTTGCAGCTCGGTCATTGGTTCACTGGCAGGCAGCGGTTCATTTTTTTGTTGCACCCAGGTTGCCGGTAAAACGGCTATGATAAGTGTGAGGGCTACAAAGCCCCAGAATATTACACCAAAAAGCAGCTTGTGATTTTTATGAAAATTGAGCTTCATAGTGGTTAATTAGTTTATGGTTCCGATGCTTCGGCAAGTTTTTCCCATGAATCGGGTCGCATTTTCCACACGTTGTAGGCAAATATCAGGTGTGACAGAAACATCATAGTGCCGCCCACGGCTCGCCATACCCAATAGGGCGTCATCAGCGTGACGGATTCAATAAATGCTTCCCCGGCCATCCAGCTGAGCCCCTGCAGGGTACCGCCAATCATCAGAGGAATGCTGTACACCAATACCCCGATGAGTGCGAGCCAGAAATGAGCACCCACCGCAAATTGAGGCGGCTCCTTACCGGTCATTCGGGGTATAAGCCCATAAATACCGCCCCAGACCAGAAAGGCCACAAAGCCGTACATGCTCATGTGAGAGTGGGCCACCGTGTAATTTGTAAAGTGCCATACTTTATTGAGTGACCGGAAGGCTTCAAGCGTACCTTGGTATGAAACGGTGGCATAAAAAAGAACGCCTACTAAAATAAACGGCAGTGAATAGCTACGAGAAATAGACCGCCATTTCCCCCGCATTGTCAGCAAAAAGTTGCCCGTTCCGGCGGTTACCGGCACAAGCATACCCACGCTGAAAACGATAGCCAGGGTTTGAATCCACCACGGGATGGGACTAAATACAAAGTGGTGTGCTCCAATCATGGTGTAAAAGACCATTTGTGTCCAGAACGCCAGTACGCCCAGCGAATAGGAATAAATAGGTTTGTTGAGCAGTTTGGGCAGAAAATAATAGGTTAGTCCCAGCACCATAGGGGTGAACCATTGTCCGACCCCTTGGTGCATATAATAGCCTTGTATGACTGTTTGGCTTATACCGTCTTCCTGGTAGCCGGGCAAATATGCGGTAAGCACAAGAATGATGGTCCACAGACAGGCAGCCAAAATATACCAGTTGGAAATATAGATCTCCTTTACATTACGTTCGGCAATGGTTTTGTACAGATTATACGCTACCAGGATGAGTCCCAGCGCAAATAGCATGAATATCGGCCAGATGATTTCCCGGTATTCCTGCCCGCCATTGTTGATTCCGGCCATTAAGGTAATCACCCCAAAGAATACGGATGTGTTAATGAGCCAAAAACTGGCCCAGCCGAATTTATAGCTGTACAGTTCCCGCTGACTGGTACGCGGTACCACGTAAAGGGCCAGTGCAATCATGGCCTGCGACAAAAAGCCCCAGAAAACTACATTCGTGTGAACCGGCCGAAGCCGCCCGAACGAAAGCCAGGAAATAGAATCCAGCTCGGGCCAGACAAATTTAAACCCCAGGTATTCGCCCACCAGCGTGCCGAACACCAACCAAAAAGCGGATACCGCTATATACGTAAATATAAGTTTGACCGAGTCGGTTGACGTATCAATACGCTCTTCCGCCTTGGCCTTTTCAACCGTCAACGGGCGACCGACCGAACGTACAGCAGAGGGGTTATTCATATTCTAACATATTTTTTTCTGTTGTCGGGACGCGACTAATCGCATCCGTACATTATATTTTTTTTGAATTATTCAACGGCCTTGGCCTCATCCTCCCAGCTTTCGGTCAAGTGCTTTCGCTTGTCTTCGCGACCGCTCCATTTCTCCCAATCCGGCAAGGGTTCGTTTGCCTGGTTGATCACATACTCTTCCCATTCCTCTGATAATCGGTCATTTAGCTGGATATAATCCTCCCATTCCAGCGGCACTTCGTCATCAGGAAATATCGCCTCTTCCGGGCATTCAGCTACACAAGCGTCACAATCAATGCACTCAAATGGGTCAATGACTAAAAAATTGGGCCCTTCACGGAAGGCATCAACCGGACAAACAGCCGCACAATTCGTGTGCTTGCACTGAATGCACGGATCGGTTACCACATAAGCCATGATCTGATGATCTTCGCTGGTTTAAATTTTGCTTCAGTCGAAAGGTAGGAGTCCCGAAAATTAATAGCAACTATAAAAACGGTTTTAACCTTTTTAATTGCTTTAGCTTTGAAATCACCGTATTTTAGGCATGCACTGAAAGAGTAATAGATAAAACCATCACCCGTAATGGAAACAACGCAATCGCTTGCAAAATTGACGCCCGATAGTACACTTGCTCGTATTATATCGGTTGATCCCCAAGCGGCCGAAATGCTGGCTTCAATCGGTCTGGATCTTGCGGAGCATAAAGATGAAACATTGCGATCTGTTTGTAAGCAACGGCAGTGGAGTGAAGTGGAAGTGTTGCAGTGGATTAAAAAACACCGCTCAGACTGCTATAAATTTGAAAGTGAAAATGATGGTTGCCAAGAACCTGATTATGGTAATGATATATTAAAGTGGACCAATTATATAGAAGAGGAATTGCATGCCTATAACGTACAATTACTGAATGAAATCAGTGATGATTTTCCCCGGGTTCACCAAATACACGGAAACCAGTACCCGCATTTAAAAAATATGAAATTACATTTTGAAGTTTTTGAAGAAGCAATACAGCTTTATCTGACCTTCGAGAAGAAGAAGTTTTTTAAGCTGATCAGGAAATGGGATAAACACAGCGGAGATGTTCTATATGGTACCATACGCGGAATAAATAAGGGAATAGCTATAATGAGCGAAGATCAAAAACGACTTCAAACCTATATGGACATTTTTCGCGACAAGGGAAATGGTTTTGAGAATCCCGGCGGAGCTTGTACCACACTGCGTATTCTGAACGAAAATTTTAAGATGTTATATTCAGGCTTGGATAAACAGTTTACGATGGAGGAGGAAATCCTTCTTCCGCTTGTGCAAAAGAAGCTTGATGCCGGCTAATGGTCCAATATCAATCTTAATGCCAAAAAATTATTGCCATGTTTACGGGCTCAAAAAAAGAATTACTCGATCAAATAAAGCGAAATGGTACGCTCTCAATTGACGAAGCGGTCGAATACACCGAACTGGCTAAAACAACCCTGCGTGAACACTTCCTGCAGCTGGAGCGCGACGGCTACATTCAGCGTGATTACATTCGATCAGGACCGGGGCGGCCGAGCCTGCAGTATCAGTTAACCCCCAAAGGCAACAGCCTGTTTCCCTCTTCCGAATCGTCCCTGATCAGAGAATTGCTAAAATATTTGAAGGAGAAAGGAGATGAAGAAACAATCGAAGCATTCTTTCAGGCTTTTTGGGAAGAACGTCTTGAAAAAGCTCACCAACGTATGGATAAATCTTCAAAAAATGACTTAAACTCACGGGTGGAAGCCCTCACCCACATGCTGGAGGAGGAAGGATTCATGCCAGAATTTGATCTCAATGAAGAAAATGAAACGCTTACGGTAAAAGAGTGTAATTGCCCGTTTAGCGAAGTGGTGAAAGAAACCCAATTGCCCTGTAAGCTGGAGGCGATGTTCTATAAAAAACTGTTTTCTGAGAAAGCCGAGCGAACGACCCACATTGCCTCGGGCGATCATGCTTGTACCTATGATATTCCCACGGATGAATAACCCCAGCCCACCCTAAACCTGCACAAAGAGGTAGGATTATGATTGTACATGACGTAGCAGCATTCGTAGAAAATGCAACATTTGATAAACTATCCCAGCAGGCCATTGAGCAGCTTAAAATACGGCTGCTTGACTCGCTGGGAACGGCCATCGGCGCCCTTGAAGGTCCGCCAGTGCAAGCGATACGAACCATGATTGATGAATTCGGCGGCTCGGAAATGAGCACAATGATCGGCGACGGTAAAACCACGCCCGATCGTGCTGCTTTGTATAATAGCGCCCTGGTGCGTTACCTGGATTTTAACGACAGCTATCTGGCCAAAGGCGAAACGTGTCACCCAAGCGATAACATTGGTTCCATTTTGGCTGCCGGGGAAACGACTAATTTGAGCGGCAAAGATTTTTTAACAGCACTGGCCGTAGCCTATCAAATTCAATGTCGGCTTAGCGATGAAGCGCCCGTACGCGATAAAGGGTTCGACCACACTACCCAGGGCTCTTACGCCGTGGCAGCTGGTGTTTCTAAAGCGCTTGGGTTGAACAAAGAACAAACCGCTAATGCGGTGGCTATTGCGGGCACGGCATTGAACGCACTGCGCGTTACCCGAACGGGGGCGCTCTCCAACTGGAAAGGACTGGCCTACCCGCATACCGCTTTTGGTGGAACACACGCTGCGATCCTGGCCAAATATGGTATCACCGGTCCGCCAGCCGTTTTTGAGGGGAACAAAGGCTTTATGGATGCTATTGCTGGTGAGTTTTCTATTGACTGGATCAATGAAGATCTGGAGCGGGTCACCAACACGATTATCAAAAAGTACAACGCTGAAATTCATTCGCAGTCATCCATTGAAGGAATGATTGAGCTGAAGGATGAACATGGTTTTGCTACTGATGATGTGGATAAGATAGAAATCGAAATCTTCGATGTGGCCTATCACATCATCGGCGGTGGCGAAGAAGGCGACAAGACAATTGTGCGAACCAAGGAAGAAGCCGACCACAGCCTGCAATATATGGTTTCGGCTGCGCTGCTGGACGGACAGGTGATGCCGGCGCAATATGAACAGGAACGTATCGAGGCCGATGACATCCAATCGATGCTCCAAAAAGTTAAAGTATCACCTAAACAGGAGTACAGCGATCGCTTTCCGGATGAGATGCCGACAAAGTTGACTGTACACTTGGTGAATGGGGAAACGCATCAGATCGAGAAAAGCGATTATGAAGGTTTTCATACGCGTCCCATGAGTTGGGAAACGATAATAGCTAAGTTTGAAGGATTGGTGGAGCCGTACACTTCATCCGAACTGCGTGAAGAGATCGTGGAGGTGACTCATAATTTTGAGCAGCACTCTGTAGCCAGCTTGATGAAGCTGCTTAATAACGTAGAAATTAATTCATAAATCCAAATCCAAAACTCTCTCAATTAAAAGAAATGGCTTTACATCCCCCACGGCTAAAGCCGCACCCTTCGAAGGGGGAATTTAATCCCCTCCGTTGGAGGGGTGTAGGGGTGGGTCATTTATTTACAATGCTAACAATTGCACTTAAAGCAATTTAAATAAATCAAAAATCATAATTCTAAAATCTAAGTATTATGGCTGAAGAAAAAACATTCGATTTTTTAAATAAAAACAAACGAGCACCCAAACCCCGAAGTACTGGTGTCACTGAAATTCGTGGACCCTACTACGCCGTGATGGGTAAACGCTATCTGCAGGATATCATGGAGACGATGGGTGAACACGTCGATTCCCTGAAGTTTTCGGGCGGCTCCTTTTCCATCATGCCCAAAGAAGCGGTAACCGAGCTGATTGACATCGCTCATGATCATGATGCATTGGTATCTACCGGCGGTTTTATGGAGTACGTGCTGACCCAGGGTAAGGATGCCGTGGACAAATATATCGCAGCCTGTAAGAATTACGGTTTTGATATCATCGAGCTTTCCGCGGGATTCATTACGCTACCCACCGACGACTGGCTGCGGCTGATTGAGAAGGTGCAGGAGGCCGGGCTCAAAGCCAAACCCGAAATAGGTATCCAGTTTGGCGCGGGCGGCGATACGGCCAAAGGTGAGCTGGAATCCGAAGGCACCCTCGATACCGGCTATGCCGTCAAACAGGCTAAACGTTTTATCGAGGCCGGAGCCTATATGATCATGATCGAATCGGAAGGCATTACCGAAAATGCCGATCCGTGGAGAACGGAGGTGCCAGCAAAATTTATAAATGAAATCGGGCTCGAAAAGCTGATGTTTGAGGCCGCCGATCCCGAGGTTTTTGCCTGGTACATCAAGAACTACGGTCCCGAAGTGAATATGTTTGTGGATCACAGCCAGATTGTGCAGCTCGAAACGCTGCGCCGCGGGATTTGGGGCACCAAAAGCCTCTGGGGACGCGTACTGACATACAAAAATTAACATCCATCCGATGTAGTGCATTTGGCAAGTGTGCTACATCCTTTAAATTAATAATTCAAACAGTTGCAGAAAGGCCCCGACGGACAATCGCTACCTATACATCAACTGTCTGCCACAACGGATACAGATCCAATAGAGCGCTGGAAGAAGTAATTCTGATCTGTACCGATATGGAACAGGACAACTCTAACCTAAACGCTGCCAGAGCCGCACTGTAGGGGTACTTTCGGTAACCTCATATATTTTCTTACAAAACGGTTCTGTTTGATGCCTAACAGAGCAGATTTTTTCGCTTAGTTAACGCCAATCGAGTTATTGATGAGAGAGTGCTATTTTAATAAAAAGATAAAAGACTCTTAATTCTTTATAATTCCTTCACAATTAGACCGTACGTTACAACTGAAACAAAAAGACAACGTCCAGATGCTTTAAATACATGAATACCATGAAAAAAATCTATTCGGTCATACTGCTTTTTTCGTTCCTGGTCGGCACCTTGCAGCCGATCCTGCCGATGATCGAATACCAATTGTATGAGGGTGGTATTATCAAACTTATTAGTGTCGACGGAGATAATGCTGAAAGCCATTGTGAGATGATGGGTTACGCTCTGGATAATTGCAGAACGCAGGTAGCCGATCAGGATCAAAACCTTCTGGATGTTGATTATTACCCGATAGCACCAGAGTTCACACCAACTTCGCAAATCACTATTTTCCCCAATAAGTCAAGATTTTATATTTCAGTCGCAAAAAACGTCATTAGCCCCACATTTCTACCCATTCCTCCGCCTCCGCGGTTAAGCTAACATCCCGGCGGGCGTACATCTGTCTGAGAAAGGGCAGGTGGCACCTCCGCAGGGGTATAAAGCATTACTCAATTAATTTTAGCTGAACACAAAAACATCCTTAAAACGGAGGTAATACTATGAAAGCTCTAAAATATTTATCCATAATAATAGGTGTGCTTCTTGCGGTAGATGTATCAGCGGTAACAGCACAACAGCAGGAAAAGAAAGCAGAATATCAAATTGAGGGGAAATGGTACGGCCTTCCCGATGCCAAACTCTTCTCCGATGATTACGATGGTCCGCCCGTTGTGGGCGATCATCTAACACTGCTGCCGAATGTAGCACCACTCGAAGCCGGTAACAAAACCCATGACGTGCGCATTGATGTGGTAGCCCAAGAAGTGGAAGTAGCCCCGGGCGTTCGCTATAAAGCGTGGACCTTTGGAGGAGCCGTGCCCGGTCCTGTATTGCACGTTCGGGAGGGTGATAAAATTAACTTCACCATGAAAAACCGATCACACGAAGAAGTGTCGGTCTCACAGCCGGCCAAGGGCGGCGCGATGTTTCTGGAGCAACTGCAGCAGAACAACCTGCAAAATCCCAAAGCGGTAGCTCAGCCTATGCTGCACTCCATGGACTTTCATGCCGGAACGGTAGCGGCCGATGATAAATGGCAAAACGTGCCTCCGGGCATGGCTATTCAATTCGAGTGGATTGCCAACTATCCCGGCGTCTATATCTACCACTGCGGAACGCCACCGGTACTGCAGCACATGTCGATGGGCCAATACGGGGTGGTAATCGTATCACCCAAAGAGGGCTATCCCACCGACGACCAGGTGGACAAGGAGTTTGCCGTGGTACAGTCGGAATTTTACCTGAAGAAGACCGCTGCCGATCAGGACAGCAATCTGTACGCGCCCAGCGAGAAAACTGCGGAAAATACGCTTTACGAGCTGGATTATGATGCAGCCATGAAGAAACAGCCCAGTATCGTGGCTTTTAACGGTCACCAAAATGCGTTGATGGATCATCCATTGATAGTTGAAAAAGGCGATCGCGTGCGACTCTATATGCTGAACGTTGGTCCTTCAGACGTTGCCAGCACCCACGTGATTGGCGCCATCTTCGACCGCGTCTGGTACGAAGGCAACCTTGAAAATGAGTGGCGTGGCATGCAAACGGTGCTCTTAGGGGCCAGCAATGGCGCTGTCATGGAATTCATCGTTCCCGAAGAGGGCCACTACGTGTTGGTTGACCATGAAATGGCCGATGCTGAAAAAGGAGCTAAAGGCTTGATCATTACTAAATCTGAATCAAATTAATTACTAACAAATAAAACCTAAGACAATGAAAATTATCAAAAACATATCCACCTTATTCGCACTATTACTTATTCCCTTCGTTGCTGCACATGCGCTAAACGGGCCTGTAGTGACTCCTCCTAATGAAGATGTTAGAACCATCGAAATGGACGGAACCGATCAGATGAAGTTTACCCGTACGCAAATTACCGCCAAGCCGGGTGAAAAAATTCGGATCGTACTCACAACAGTGAGCAAGCTTCCGAAAGCAGCCATGGCCCACAACTTTGTGTTGATGCAGAAAGATATCGACCTGGAAAATTTTGCTAACAAATCGGTGATGGCCAGAGACAACGGCTATATCGCGCCGGAACTGAAGGACCAGGTTATTGCCGCCACGGACCTTGCGGGTGGAGGTGAGACCGTTGAAGTAACATTCACCGTGCCAGAAGAAAAGGGGAATTACACCTATCTTTGCTCGTTTCCCGGTCACTTTCTTGGTGGCATGAAAGGAACGCTAACAGTTCAGTGAATTTAAACATTTGTTTGTACCCTCAATGGACTGTCTCGCGAGAGGCAGTCCATTTTTGTTTGAGAATCATATTATTCTGAACTCATTTTCAAATACTCCTTCAAAGCTACTGCATGATTATGCTTGCGGTCTTTAGCTCGGTAAATTAAGGTGACGGTTTGTCTTTCGGCGATGCTGATAATTTTGTCACAGGCAGCATATTTGGCTTCAGTTCATTGCGATATCTTAGCCTGAATTCATTAATTTTTTTTGCGTCGTGATCAAACCATTTACAAAGATCGGTTGATGGGGCGAAGTTCTTCAACCATTCGTCCAAATGCAGTTCTACTTTGCTGATGCCCCGAAGCCAAAGCCGGTCAACCAGCACGCGAAACCCATCGTTTTGGGTACATCGTAGGCTCGCATTATTTTAATAGACATTCGGTTATACGTTATTGGTTAATAGTTATTGGGATTCAACTAATAACGAATACCCAACCAACTATCCCGGCCAGGTTTCGGGCTTGGTGCGCCAGTCGGCCAGGGTTTCAAGATCTTTTTCATCTATGTAATCGTGATCTTTGGCCACATCTATTAACGTAGCATAATCGGTGAGGGTGTGAATCGGTATATTGGCTTTCTCAAATTTCTGGGTTGATTTATCAAAGCCGTAAGTAAAAATGCTCAGCACGCTATGCACATCAGCGCCAATAAATTTAAGCGCTTCAACAACGGATATGGCTGAACCTCCGGTAGAAATGAGGTCTTCAATTACCACGGTCGATTCTCCTTTCTGAATACCGCCTTCAATTTGATTACCCAACCCATACGCTTTGGCTTTGGCGCGAACGTAGCCCATGGGTTTGTCCAGGTATTCGGCAATCCAGGCCGCATGGGGGATTCCGGCGGTAGCCGTTCCGGTAATTACGTCAAAATTTGGATATTCTTTTCTAATGAAATCAATAAACTGCTGCGCAATTTTCTTGCGAATTTTTGGATAGCGGAGGGTCAGTCGGTTGTCGCAGTAGATAGGGGAATGCCATCCGGATGACCAGGTAAACGGATCATTCGGGCGTAGCACCACAGCATTGATCTCAAGCAGATCAAGTGCGAGTTCCCGGGCAAATGTGGAGTTAATAATCATGGGTAAATCGCTTAATATTTTCACTTAAATATGGAAAGTATAATATTTCTTTCATCATATTTCGACTTCATTCATTTCAATAAATTGAAACTCATTGTGCTCAATATGACGAAATTGCGTCATCCTGAGCGCAGGCACGGCCATAGCCGTGAAGAAGTCGAAGGAAAGCAATAATTCAATTTTTTTATTAAGACAGTACATCGAAATAGTAAAATGCATAAATAAGAATTTCGAGGCATAAGTAGGCATAAAAGCCGGCCAGCAGGTCATCAACCAAAATGCCCCAGCCGCCGGGCAGCGATTGCAATCTATCAACGCCTAATGGTTTGGCAATGTCAAAGAAGCGAAAAAATAAAAATCCCAGCATTAACAATAAATAGATGTTAAAGGGTGGGTTCCACAGCGCAATGCCAATAAAAGCCATCCCCTGACCGGCAAATTCGTCCATCACCAACGGAGAGGGGTCGCCGCCCCACACTTCTTCGCATTCTGCCGATACCCAGACCGTTAGAAATGAGCATAGAATGGTAAACGCAATGATGCCATACCAGGCACCATACACTGCAATAAAATAAATGGGAATGAGAGCAAAAAAACTTCCCCAGGTGCCGGGTGCATTTGGTAAAAAGCCGGCATTAAAAGCACTACCGATTAGTGGTTTAAGTTTGGGCATTTTGGTTGATTGAAAAAATTTTTCGATTAGTTAAATAATAGTCAATTCCCGAGTACACCGTAAGCAGCACAACGGCCATCATCACCCAGCCCAGTATGCCGGATTCCAACAGCCGTGCACAGTAGGCACTCAGCCATACATCCGTTTTGATGAATACACCCACCAGCAGAACCACATACAAAAAGCACATTTGGCTCATTGTTTTAACTTTGGCAATGTAGCGGGTGCGCATGGCCAGCTTGCGATAGCCGGCCAAAAGCCGCATGCCGGTAATGATGACGTCACGAATAACGATCACCGCAACCGCCCACCACGGAAACTGCGCCGCATCAATAAACGGGAGACAGATGAAACCTGCAAATGTTAAAAATTTGTCTGCCAGGGGATCTAAAAATACCCCGGAGGGCGATTGTGCCTCATACATGCGTGCCAAATAGCCGTCAAAAAAATCAGTAACTACCGCCACGGCAAAAACGCCCACGCTTAAAGCCCGCCATACAACTTCATCCTGCACATATAATAGCAGAAAAATCGGCGCCAGAATGATGCGGATGGTACTGAGTATGTTAGGTAGTTGTTGCACGCCGATTAAGATAATAATAGTTTTACAGAATTAAACGTTTTTTAGGGTATTAATAAAGCTTTCCTAAAGTGAATAAGAATGATATTTTCTCATCACTAATCGTTTAAAAAATTATATATGCAAATTCAGATTATCAGTATTGGCGATGAACTGTTAATGGGCGATACCGTTAACACCAATGCCAGCTGGATGGGCCAATTTTTTGCAGATCACGGCGCTGAGGTTAGCCGGGTATACACGGTCGGCGATGATACAGCTCACATCAGGGAAACAGTGACAGCAGCTATGGATGATGCAAACTTGGTTATTACTACCGGCGGACTCGGCCCCACGCATGACGATATCACAAAAACCACCATTGCCGATATGTTTGAAGCCGAGATGGAAATTCATGAACCCACCCTCGAATTTGTGAAAAGTATTTTCGAAAAACGTAATATTCCATTCAGTAAGTCAAATTACGATCAGGTCCGGGTGCCCGAAAATTGCGACGTGCTGTTTAACAAAAAGGGAACGGCGCCGGGCATGTGGTTTGAAGAAGAAGGTACTTTTTTGGCCGTGCTGCCGGGCATCCCCCGCGAAATGAAAGCGCTTATCCGTTATCAGGTTTTGCCGCGCATTCAAGAACGTACCAATGGTATTGACCGCTCATTTGCGCGCCATATAAAAGTGGCCGGCATAGGGGAAAGTACGCTCAGTGATGAATATCTTGCTGAAGTTGGCCCATATTTAACCAATAATATTTCTGTGGCCTATTTGCCATCACCCCAAGCCAACACCATACGGGTGAACAGTCGTGCAGCTACACGCAAAAAAGCCAACCGGAAAAGCGAGGCCCTGGTCGAATACATTTACAATCAGCTTGGACCATATATTATTGGCGAAGGCAAGGATTTAACATTAAGTGAGGCTACCGGAAACGCGCTTCGCGATCATTCCTTAACCGTAGCCGTCGCCGAAAGCTGCACCGGCGGACTGCTGGCCAACACCTTGACCGATACGCCCGGCAGCAGTGATTATATGGTGGGCGGGGTGATTGCCTACGCCAACCGGGTGAAAGTTGAGCAGCTGAATGTAGATTCCAAAATAATTAGAGAACAAGGCGCCGTTAGTAAGCCGGTGGCTTTGCAGATGGCTAAAAATGGTGCTCAAAATTTAGATGCAGATATTGGTATTTCTACTACGGGTATTGCCAGACCGGGTGGCGGCACGGATGAAAAACCGGTGGGTACCGTTTGGATTGGTTTTTGGTCGACCAATGCGCATTTTGCGTTGAAAACGCTTTTTACCAATGATCGGCTCCTTAATAAAGAGCGTTCGGTTGCGGTTGCTTTGGAGATGGTACGCCGCACTGTTCTTGACATTGAAACCATGCCGTACGGCATAAAACCTCATCACGCTTGATTCAAAAAATTACTTTTTTTGTATGTATATGGCTGAGCTTTACGGTGGCAGGCCTTGCGCAGGTTGATTCCACGGCAACGGATTCAGTTGAAATCCTTGATGCCCCGGTCGAAGTTGAATTTCCCGCCGATACGTTGCAGGCGGATACGCTTCAATCAGATTCGGAACAAGCGCTGTATAGAGTACGGCGGTGGAATTATCATGCGCCGATTGGTGCACATCTGGCCGCTACCGATAGCACGCTTCGGTGGCAGGTGTGGCCGGATTGGACCTATAAAAAAAATCGCGATCCGGGGGTTATCAGTTACCGGCTGGGAACCATTGGCCGTACAAATACACAGCAAATCAATGCACATGAACCACAATACCAAGAACTATACTGGGAAGATATTCGGCTCACCGATCCTGTTTCGGGCATCACGAACTGGAGCTATATTCCGCATCATAAAGTTGAATATTTATACGAAAATGACCGCGGTATCACCCACCGTACTAAATTTAAGCTCAAGGAATATTACCTGAATAAACCGCTTACGCAGCTTAATTATACCGAAAGTAGTTTTGACACGCGCAGCCTGGAATTTGTGGTGAGCCGCAATTTTGGGCAAAAAACCAATGCCGAAATAAGCTACTGGGATCGCCGCGACGGGGGCGAATACGATAATTCAAGCGTGGTGGGCCGGCAGCTGTATGCCCGGGTGACGCATCAGTTGGATCAGCGCCAAAAACTTAAATTCAATGTGCTGAATAACAAATTTGATAACAGTCTGCCCTTTGGCTATATGGTGGGAAATCCCGAGACCTTTAATTTTGATCGCTTTCAAACTCAGCCTGTCGAATCCAACGCCAGTGCCGACCGCGCCTCAACCATCGTGGGGCTGCACTACTACCGTCGCCCGGCCGATACCACCCAAACTACGCACAATTTTCAGGCCGGCTTGTTCCTCAATTCAGCCAAAAGAGAGGCCACCTTTACAGCTGACACTACGAGATATAATACCCGCGCGCTGGGAGTGAATATAAGAAAGTGGCAACAGTTGGGGCCGGTTCAGCTTGAAGGAGGCGCCTCATATAGTTACTACATCAACAAAGATCAGCCCGCTACAAATTTAATAACCGATAATTGGGGGCTACTTTCAACACAGGCCAAAGCCTCTTTTGAACCGGTTTCAATTATACAGCTCAATAGTTACGCAAATTATCGATTACGGGGTGATGATTTTTCTGACTATCAACTCGGGGCTGCCGCAGATTTTTCATTAAGCAGAAGTATCTCCCTGCAGGCATCTTTCGCCACGGGTTCGCGTATGCCCACACCACAACAATTGTACTGGCAGGCGGACACTTTTCAAGGCAATGCGAACCTGCAAAATGAAGAAATTCAATCAATCGGGGCCCAAGTTGAAATCGCCGCATTTAAAGGTTCAACCGTGGGATTGAAGGCCAACTTAAAACAGATTGACAAGGGCATTCGCATTGGCAGTGACAGCACCTTTGCGAATGCAAATCCCTATAGCTCCTTATCTACCGCCGCTTATTTTGATTATGAAAGTACGCTTTTTGAATTTTCCGGTTCGGCCACGCTGCAGCAATTTGGTAGCTTTTTAACCAGCCGCTCTGAATTGTTACCGGTTGATGAAAACCAACGCATTTGGCTGAAAGGCAGCGCGTACATAAAAGGCTATTTGTTCAATCGTGCCACCTACGTAAAAGGAGGGCTTTCCGGCATCTTTTCTCCGCAGCCGTATGGGTCGGCGCGCTATTTTCCATCGCTCGACTTCTGGCAATCAGGTACCGCCGCGCGGGTTATCCCTTCATTCAACCGGCTTGATGCTGATTTTTCGGCACGTCTGCGCAGTATTATTATTTTGCTGCGCTATGAAAATGTACTTGATGGTCTTACCCAACAGGGCTACTTTGAAACCGCGGGATATCCGCAGGGAAGTCGTCGCCTTATTTTTGGTGTGCGGGTATTGCTAAGAAATTGACATTGAACAACCCTGAGGCAAGCCATCGGGGTATCAACAAAAGGAAGAAGGTATGCAAAAGTTGGTTTATTTTTATTACTACCCACCCCCAAACCCCTCCAGAGAGGATTCTAGGAAATTTTTGCATACCTTCTTTTGTTAACTTTTTCCGACCCAAAGGATCGGGGAATTTAACCACTAAACTATTAAATTTTATGAGGCCTTTGCACCAAAGGTATGCTTGTGGCACAAAACGACCCTGGTCATCCTGATCCCGACAGCTGTCGGGATCAGGATCTTAGTTTTGAGCACGTAAACTACATTTTAGATTCTGTCCAAAGGATTCTTTACATCATTTTAAAATCTAAAAACACATGGATTTAGGATACATCATTAATGAAGGGCTGGCGGGATTTAAACGAGCAAAGCTGGCCTCATTTACGTCTATATTTTCGCTATTTATAGCGGTCTTTTTGCTGGGTGTCTTGGCTCGCGTCTCCTACAATACCTACCAAGTAGCCCAAGCGATGCGGCAATCGGTTGATGTAGAAGTATTCTTGGAGGAGATCAATGAGAATACCAAAGATACGATTGAAAGCAACTTGCAAGAGCAAGCACTGGTCAGCCGGGTATCATATATTTCAAAAGACAGCGCCGCCGCGGTATTCAAACAAGAGTTTGGGACTGAAGGCGGTTCGCTGGCAGATCTTAAATTTCTGCCGGCCTCTTTTCGGGTAAAGATGATTGAAGATGCCGATATATCACGGGTTGATTCACTGGTTGCCATATTCGGCGGCTACGAAGGCGTTGATGAAGTTTCCTTCAATCAAAAACTGCTTGAAATTATTGAAACGCGTTTCCAAACAGTAACGCTGGTGGGGGCTATCCTCGGCGGGCTGATACTTCTGGCCTCACTCATTCTGGTTTTTAACACTATTCGTCTTACTATCTATGCCAAGCGTTCACTCATCAAAGCCATGAAACTGGTGGGGGCTACCAATGCTTTTATTCGTCGCCCGTTTGTGGTTGAGGGCGTCATACAGGGGAGTATTGCCGGGGTGGCAGCGGTGCTGGTTATGGCCTTGTCATTCCAATATTTATTACCCCAATATGTGCCCCAATTGGGACTGCTGAGCTGGCCATTCGGCCGCTGGTATTATTTAAGTGGGGCGATGCTTGCGTTGGCTATATTTATGGGTTTTTGGGGGAGCCAGTGGGCGGCGCGGAAATTTATTAAGAAAACATCTATCTCAGAATAAATGAACAACCCCGAGGCAAGCCATCGGGGTATCAACAACAGGAAGAAGGTATGCAAAACTTGGTTTCTATTTATTATCACCCACCCCTAAACCCCTCCAGAGGGGATTTAAGGAAATTTTTGCATACCTTCTTTTATGAACTTTTCCGACCCAGAGGGTCGAGGAATTGAACCACTAAACTATTAAACAGCTTTCTATCTCTTATTGTGTTTTTGTAAGCGCAAAATTTTACTTGGTCTGTTATCACTTATCGAGGCCTTTGCATTACTGACGCCCATTTCTCCCAAAGGGATGCCTATGGCAAAAGGCATACCTGCGGTGCAATGAGGAGCCACGACGAATGAAGTCGAAAACAAAGTCATGGTTCTGCAAAGCCCCCTTATCATCAATTATTCAGTGAAATTTACAGGAAAAAAGACGAGCACTAAATAATAAGATAAATTCTAATAATTTCGTTTATTGATATTAATATTATTTGATTGTCTATGGAGTCATTAAAACTATAATTAACTATGTTATCATGATTGATAAAATTCAAACAGTAGGTCTGGCAGCAAAAGGTGTAGTGTACACCTTTATTGGGGCCCTCACAGCCTTAGCCGCTTTTGATATGGGCGGACAAAAAGCGGGAAAGTCTGACACTATAGATTTTCTTCAAAAGCAGCCATTCGGAAATTTTATACTTTATGCGCTTGCCGCTGGTATTCTGGCCTATGCGTTGTGGAAGCTTTATACTGCCTTTGCAGATCCCAAGAGCAAAGGCAGTGATGGCTCGGGTATTGCAAAACGCATCGGGTATGGAATAAGTGGACTTATTTATCTGTCATTTAGCGTTACTATATTCCTGACCACCATCGGTGGAGGCGGTGGAGGCGGTGGAGGAAGCAAACAGAAATATGCCGCACAACTGATGGATAAATCTTGGGGGCCTTTTCTGTTAGGACTCATTGGGGTCATTATTATATGTGTAGGTCTTTACCAATTTTATAAAGGATTTTCTGGGAAATATCTGGAGCAGTATAATATTGGTAAAGATAAGGAAGGCATTGTAAGGAAAGCCGGAAAATTTGGTTTTATGGCGCGCGGTATCGTTTTTGGGATTCTCGGATATTTAGTGCTCAGAGCTGGCATTACTGAAAATCCCGGAATGATAGAAGGAACACAAGGTGCGTTCACTTTCCTGCAGCAATTTAGTTATGGATGGCTGCTTATGGGTCTTATTGCCATTGGATTACTGGGGTATGGTGTATTTATGGTCATGGTTTCAAAATACAGCCGGGTGCATACTTAAGTAAATATATTGCAGGGTGGGTATCCCATCCTGCAATTTTTTTATGAGATTGCGGGGAAGTAGAGGAAAGTGAGATCTGAGCTCGTAAGAAAAGCTAATTTACCTTAACGCGTTCTTTGTCATCTATTTCTTCTCGTCGGGCACAGCTTTCTACATCATCACAGGTTCCAAAAAAGTGGAGGGAATGGCCGGTGATATTAAAGTCATGCATTTCTTCCATCATGGTTTTTATTTCCTGGATGCGGGGATCGCAAAACTCCATAACGGCCCCACACTCCTTGCAAATGATGTGATCGTGCTGCTGGTAGGCGTACGCCCGCTCATAGTAATACTGATTTTTTCCAAACTGCTGGCGCTGTACTAATCCTGATTCAACCAATAAATCAAGCGTATTATAAACCGTTGCCCGTGATACGCGGGTGCCAGCTTCTTTCATGTTGAAGAAAATATCATCCGCATCAAAGTGACCGTCAGCGCGATAAATTTCTTCCAGTACCATAAAGCGTTCAGGGGTCTGGCGTTGACTGTGCTCCTTTAAATGCGAGCGGAAAATCTCTTTGACGAGATCAATGGTTTCTTCTGTAGCCGGTTGTGCCATAAAGCCGAATTTTTATTTTAATATACACAATTGATGCACCTTCTAAAATACGGTTCACCCAAATTACTGAAAAAAATGCTGAGAATGGTATATTGTTAAATACTTGAACACCAAATTATGCTGCGAAATTTCGAGCAGCTTCTTTTAAAAATTGATTTATGCCTACGATTGTACCGTTTGAAACGCTCAATGATCTGTTTGTAAATCTTACTAAAAAGTATGACGGCACCACCAAAACCGCTTTTGCCCGCAAGCCCGGTTCGGGCCAAGAATATGAATCCATCCTCTGGGATGAAGTAACCTACGATGCGCGCAGCATGGCGGCCTGGCTAATCGAATTTGGAATCGAAGCCGGCGATACGGTAGCGCTGCTCAGCGAAAATCGGTACGAATGGGCCGTGGTTGATTTAGCGTTACAGCTCATCGGCGGAGTGAATGTATCACTATATTCAACGCTTCCGCCCAACCAATGTGAATTTATTTTGCAGAATGCCGGGGCAGCGTTGTTTTTTGTTTCTACCGGAATTCAGCTCAAAAAAGGCATCAAAGTTTTTGATCAATGTCCGGAGCTCAAAAGTGTGGTTGCTTTCGAGCGCCCCAAAGTGGAACGCTATATGAAAAATGCGTTTGTCTCACTTTTTGATGATAAGCTTGCTAAAGGTCGAAAGCTGCTGGCAAAGCATGAAAAAGAGATTCATGCCCGAAGTAAAAATATCAGCCCTGATGATTTGGCGACACTGGTTTACACCTCCGGAACTACCGGCAAGCCCAAAGGTGCCATGTTAACGCATCACAATATCGTCAGCAATGTAAAAGCAGCGCATGCACATATTCATATTAGTGATGAAGATCGCTGTCTTTCCTTCTTACCGCTTTGCCATTCATTTGAGCGCACCTGCGGGTACTACGCCATGATGGCTGGCGGCGCCGAAATATACTACGCCGAAAGCGTGGATACCGTTGCTAAAAATATGACGGAGGCGCATCCCACGATTATCATAAGCGTGCCGCGCCTGTTTGAAAAAATGTACAACATCATTGCGAAGAATTTGGAGGAGGGGTCAGCCATAAAGCAGGTTATTTTTGATTGGGCCATTAATGTGGGTCGAAAATATGCCGACGGTAAGCGCGGCCTGGTTTCTTTGCAGAAAGCTATTGCCGACAAACTGGTTTTTGATAAACTCAAAGAACGCACCGGCGGTAACGTTCGCATGTTTGTTTCCGGTGGTGCTGCATTACCGCCTAAAATTGGAAGCTTCTTTATTGCGGCCGGGCTCAACATTTTGGAAGGGTACGGGCTCACCGAAACCTCACCCATAATGTGCGCTAACCAGTACGGAGAGGAACGAATCGGCACGGTGGGAACCGTTTTGCAGGGCGTCACGGTTGGCATTCAACGCCTGGATGACAGTACTATCATAAGTGGGGTAAGCGGTGAAGATTATCCTACGGATGAAACTTCAGAAGCCGGTGAAATTCTGTGCAAAGGACCTAACGTAATGAAGGGCTATTGGAATGATGAGCAGGCCACCCGGGAAATTATAGATGATGCGGGTTGGCTGCACACCGGTGATATGGGCCGTTTTACGGATGGGTACCTACAAATTACCGACCGCATTAAGCATATGATTGTAAATGCAGGCGGTAAAAATATTTATCCCGGGCCCATTGAAGATTTATTTAAAACCAGCAAATGGATTGATCAGCTGGTGGTCGTGGGCGAAAATCAGGCGTACATGGCAGCGCTAATTGTTCCCGATTTTGAAGTGCTGGAGGCATGGGCGCATAAACAGAATATCAGTTATAGCAACATGGAAAAACTGCTGGAATATGAAGAGGTCAAACAGCTGTATAAAAAAGAAATCCGAAGTTACTCACAAGAGCTGGCTTCCCACGAGAAAATACGCGACTTTCGGCTGCTGCCTGAAGAATTTACCGTTGAAACCGGCGAACTGACGCCCACGCTCAAAGTAAAGCGCCGCATCATTCGTGATAAGTACGGCCACATTATTGATGATATGTTTTCCGGCTAAGCTTCCTTGGCTTTGCGGGCATCAATAAATGATTTGACTGCCGCGCCTATAAAAATGAGGCATAAAACGGCCATAATAGCCTGGGAAATGGCGGCATCCGGGCGTGTGACCGATTCGCCGCCCAGCATATAAAAAACGTCAATAAGCCCCATTACGGTACCAAAAAACCCCAGCAGAGCTAAACCGGCTGCACCATGCATTACATGTTTGTAGATGGATTCTTTGCGCGCGGCAATGCCCAAAATTAAAAATATGATCCCAAAAAAGGCCGGGATAAGAGCCGTTACGCTTTCCATGCCGGTAGCAAAATAGGGGATGATGCCTAAAAAGATGAGTGTTACGCCGAATATGCGAGTAAAATGTGCCATGGGAGTTAATTGATTAACTTACTGTTTGCGGTAAATATAATTTTAACATGAATCGAGTATGAATTTAAAATGATAGATCAATGGAAGGCTTTATAAAACCACAATAAATTGAACTGTCATCGCGAGTCCCGACAGTTTGGGACGCGGCGATCTCCTTCTACTGAATTGAGCTAATTCAATCTTGGGAGATTGCGACACTTCGCTCACTATGTTCGCTCCGTTCGCAATGACAAAAGACATTTTTAAATAACCCTCTATTCATTAAACATTCAAAAAAGATGATTTACGATATTTTCTATTGGATTCACATCATTTCATATATAAGCTGGCTGGGAGCGTTTGTAGCAAGCCTTTTTTTTGCGTTCAAAATTGGGCAATCGTTTGAGTCTGCAAAAGAAAGACTGTTCATTCGGCGTGAGCGAAAAGTAACAAGTATGGGTGCGCACGTGGGGGCGGTGGGTATCTTAATTTCCGGCTGGGTGATGGCGGTTATCCCCGGCGGCCCGCAGTGGGGGTGGTTCAATATTCCGTTGTATAACTGGCTGGCTATCAAACAGCTGGTATTTTTTATTATCCTGCTGTTCGTGGGCGTTTCAATCAGGAAAAGCATCACTCTTAAAAAACTTCTTCCAGAAGAAGAAAAGTCAGTTAGTCCGCAGGCTCGCAGCCAGTGGAAAAGTGCCTACCGCTGGTCGATGGCTATTTATTTTTTAGTGATACTAAATACCTGGCTGGGGCTTGCCAAGCCTATTTGATGGTATTTTCCTCATTCCGTCGCTCCGCTGCGGTATGAGGAGCAAGACAAAACAAGCGTAGGCCGATTTGCCTAATCGGCCGGTGTGATCTATTCCCCAGATGCACAAAAAATGGTCATGGTTGAGCCGGCATACCGGGAGCGATTAAGCAAATCGCTCTACATATCTCGATCTGCCTGTCCACTCGGTCAAGGGGTACGAGCTACATACGGCTTTACGTAGGTCGGGCCGCCTGCCCGATTTGTCCCGATCATCAAATGCAGATGGATGGGCATAATGCTCTGCACATGTTACCCACCCCCGGCCCCTCCCTAAATCATTAGGGAGGGGTGATCCGCTTGCGGATCGAAAAGGGTACGAAGAGCAGCAGATTTTTACTATTGTTCACACTTATCCCAGGCTTCAAACCACGCCAGGGTTACTTGCGCAGGTCGGTCGTGGCATGAGGGTGTAGGCCGATTTGCCTAATCGGCCCGTATAATTTCTTACCCACTCGGTCAGGCTGACCGAGCTACATACGTGTTTAAGTAGATCGGCCCGCCGGCCCGATTATATTGTCATCCTATCTCGTGGCTGACCTCTAGTTAGCCACGACTTATAACACCAATACTCTCGTTCCGCACCGGCCTGTCCTACGAAACCTTGGTGCAGTTGGGAGGTACGGAACGAGTTGACAAAGAAAACGCTCTTTAGGTTAAAGCGTCCGCTTGGATCAGAAAATACAAATGGCACAAGCGGACGCTTGCGCCAGTACTGAATTAAACTGTACCTAAAGTTTGTCGGCCAGCCGGTGCATAAAGCGATTTACCCGACGTTTATTTACACCCAAATCATAAGCGCCCTTGCGGCTGGCGCTGCGAATATGCAAAACGGCATCATTCTTATTCTGAGTTTCTTCAATTTTAATGGTAACATCATCTTTGAAAATACCAATTTTAATTACAGCTTTAATGACATATTTCTCTTTATTTTCAGTGAGCGATTGGACGTTTAGTTCATGTAGCGTTTGCAAAACCAGCGGATAAAGCACGTCAACAGATGATTTAATTTGATAACACCGGCGTACACAATTAGGCGATGAAGGGCAGGGCGGAAGTGTGTTTGGGTGGTCATCAAGAAGGGTGATAGCGGAATGATCCGGCTCGTTCGCAAGAAAAACTGAGAACATAAGTTAGGGATCCTGTTAAGGTCAGGTGAGATGCGCAATACAATCGTCCACCGTTTCTGCAACGTTCAGCAACTTCCGATTTTTGGTTTCAATAAAACCGGTATCCATGGCGTGATCGATGAAGGCAATAAGTTTGTCGTAATAGCCGTCTACATTGGCTAAAATTACCGGTTTGGCATGCAGCTGCAATTGCGACCACGTAATTATTTCCAACAACTCTTCAAAAGTGCCAAAGCCGCCGGGCAGGGTGATGAAGGCATCTGCCAGGGCCGCCATGTTGGCCTTGCGCTCGTGCATGGTTTCGGTCACATCAAGCTTTGCAAGACCGCTGTGGGTGCGCTCGCCTTTATTTAAATGACCCGGAATAACGCCGTGCGTATGGCCGCCCCCGTCAATCACCGCATTGGCTACCTCATTCATCAACCCCACCGAACCGCCGCCAAATACGAGGCCGATATTATTTTTTACAAGAGCGCCTCCCAACTTTTGAGCAAATGTAGCGTGGGCTGGGTTATTCCCTTTGCTGGAACCGCAAAAAACACAGACGTGGTGAATATTCATATCAAACGGTTACTTTCATGCGGTTAATAACTTCCCCGAGCTTGTCCAGAAAAGTGTCGATATCTTGTTGCGTATTTGACTTGCCGAAGCTAAGCCGGATGCTCGAATTGGCGATATGATCTTCAAGCCCGATGCCCGAAAGCACGTGCGAGGGTTCAACCGCGCCCGAGGTACAGGCCGAGCCGTTGGATACGCAGATGCCTTCCATATCAAGGTTGAGCAGCAACATTTCGCCATCCAGGCCTTCGCTGTTTTTACCTTCAACCGAGAGGTTGATAATGTG
>Ga0306906_1000206_pt1 | contig 27482 bp, 47 predicted proteins | sample AntRauTorcE11897_FD_190405 | JGI IMG/M metagenome (GOLD analysis project Ga0306906, IMG submission 190405) | Saline lake microbial communities from Rauer Islands, Antarctica - Metagenome Torckler E11 #897 (v2) (version 2) | ecosystem: Environmental > Aquatic > Non-marine Saline and Alkaline >...
GATGAGGAAGTGTATGAATTCTTGGAGGGGGTAGGTTGGGGAGACAACGGAGAGTTTCATTACGTAGATCTGGAACAGAACCTGATATTTACAGTATAAAAAGAAAGGTATGATATGGGAGTAGAAAGATCCTTGAGAAAACAAGATGGATCGTCCCGCATGAAGGTCATAAGTGGGAAATAGACGTTTTTGAGGGAGCTAATGAAGATCTCGTGGTCGCAGAAATAGAACTAAATAAACCAGACGAAGAATTTGCTATTCCTCCCTGGCTGGGGGAGGAAGTTACTGACGACACACGTTATTTGAACTCTAATCTAATAAGAATACCCTATTGTCGTTTTCGCAAATAAAGGAATAAAATGTATACGTTCAAGGACTTTGAAGTCAAGATCAATGAAGCTGGTGAACAACTCAAGCATATCGCAAGGGTAATGACGGAAGAAGGTCGCGTAGATCTGAAAAGGGACGTGGAAGATCTTCAGGAAGATTTGAAGGTATTGAAAACTAAATTTAACAGAGCTAAACGAAAGACTGCGATTAGGGTAGGGGACCTACCCGAGCAGGTCCCGTTCCGAAAGAAAACGGGAAGCTGTGTGTACCGTATTGTCAAAGGGAAAGGTAACTTGACTTATGGAATGGAAGATACGGTTGAAAACAGGAACCTCATCTTAACAGTAGAAGACGCTGCTGACGGGGGACTCAGCCCTATCAACCCAGATGTAACCGTAATTATAGAAGACTATGGATATTATTTGCAGATAAAAAGTGCGCAAGGATATTGATCTTAGACCGTAGTTGTGATAAAAATGGAAAGAACATTTTTCCCGAAAAGAGGTATTACCTATGAGTATGCATCCACAACCCTGTGAATATATCGACATCGAAGTTGAAGATCGTGAAGACGCTATTGAGGTTCTTGAAAAACTTACCAACCTGAAAGGCATGTCCGGTCTCGTCCAACATTCGGATTTTGAGGACGTAGATGAAATGGCATATTTTGTTTTTGAGAATGGAGACTGGGTCGTCGAAATTCATTTGGATCCCTTTCCCTGTAACGAGACCGGCAAGAAAACTGATCACCCTTCAGTTTTCCTCTATTATCGGCACGTATGCCAGGAATATTTTCGTGATTTCGATTCCAATATCACAAAGAGACTTTTATCTGCGACCAAAGATGTTCTTCCCTCCCGGAATGTCCAGTCTTATGTAGGAACAATGTGGCTTTAATTTTGTAATTCTCTGGAAACCAGGGTATATAGGGTGATCGAGAAGATGTACCCCTTGATGTAAAAGGAACCCTGTTATGGACAAGTTAGGATATCGAAAAATTACGAGGCATAGTCCTTCGCGGGGACAATGGCTTAAAGAGAAGGGACAGGTAGATGCAGACAATGAACTGTACTATCTTAGGAATATCGGACCTAATGCCATGTACCGTAGATTGAACAACAACGCTGCCATGCGTCGGTTCAAGAAAAAAGAAGAAGAACTAATGAAAAAAGCCAAACTCCAGAAAGCACAATACCAAATGGCGATCTTGGGAGGAGAGGTCCAGGAAATTGAAGAGTATATTCCACTGGACCTTGACAATGAAAAGGATGCAGCTTATTATCGAGTCCAGAAGAAACGAATTGCTAGACAACAAAATACAACTAATGATGATGAGAACCTATAATGAGTAAAATTGAACTTACAGGACACACTTTTGTAAGTAGACATCCGAATCCTGCTAATGTGAGCCATCTCGAAGGGAAATGGTTAGCTTCCGCCCCTCATATTATTTTTAACGGGGTATCTGGTGTCGGAAACTCGCCCGATGAAGCGGTCCAGGACCTGATCCTAAATCTGAATCGAATTTCAGAGTATTTACTAAAAGAAGCGGACACCCTTTCTAAAACGGAAATTCCGGCTCCCTCATCTTTTAATGCGCATGATTTCACTTTTTTTACTAAAGCCTTGGATACTTTAGGGGAAGCAGGGCATGAAGTCCGTCCATATAGTCTTTCTAAAAAATGTTGGATACAGACATGGCCGACAACGGCTTGTGGATTTGGAGGCTTGGGAGGACAGGGATTCACAGATGCGCAGACAACGGTTCTCTCCTCGACGGAAAGCGATGCGGTCGTAGTTTTTCATAATAATAAATTTGCTTATCTGGTCGAAAACCCCAGTGAAAAATTCAAAGAAGACATGCATAATCAAAAACTAGTTGGCGCTGCCAATTTCAAAAAAGATGAATATGACCTGGGTCCACAACATCTGGACAAAAATGGAAAAAGAATCCGGATGTATAATTATGTTGTGTTCAAAACGTCAGAAGGCATTACCAAGCATCTGGAAGTGTTGAGCCTTCTAAAAAATGGAATGCTGAAACTACGGGGACACGATGAACTAGTAAAAGCGTCAGAAGTAAAAATTAATAATCTGGATAACGCTTAAAAGGGGACTACGATCATGGCAACGGGATATACATACGCAATTCATGATGAAGATAAAGAAGAAACGTTTGAAACTTTTGTTATGAGAGTAGCTAAAAATTTCAGTTCGGCACTAAGATCCTGTCCCGAGTTATGGGAGGATCCCTCTAAAAAGCCGACGCCCAGTCTAGCCAATCTTTCTTATCAATTGGATACCATCGAAAAAGCAAAAGAAAAATTGGAAGAGCTTCAAGCCTTGACCCAAGATGAGGTCAAGGAAAAGGCTGATGAGTCTTATCAGAGGGGTATGGTCCATTATGGGTAGCTCGAAGAAAAGTTTCCTCCCTACCCGGGAGGATGATTCCAAGGAACAAAATGAGCGTTGCCCTACAGAAGCTAGAATATTTGCTTACTAATTCCCATTTTGAAGAAAAAGCAAGGTCTAAACTAAGTGGACTTCCCGTCAGGACATTTACTTCCCCTTCTACGGTAGTTATTGGGTTTGATATACCTATAAATGCAAGTGTTAAGGATATCGAGCGGTATAGTTGCCACTTACAAGAAACTTGTATGATTCCCTTGTTAAAAGAAAAGTCCTATTATAAAGATGGTGTCCTTTGTTTTTTTAAGCACCCATGGCAATGGACACGGGATGAGGACCCCGCCATTCAAGAAAAACTGTGGGATCTAGAAAGGGATTTTTCGGTATGTATCAAAAATGTCATCTATACCTATGCTCTAGGAGATTGGAAAGAAGAGGATTGTTTACTTAGTCCTAAAGTTGTTCCCCTCCATGCACATTCTATCTGGCCCGGCTCTTACTCATCTATAGTAGAACTAGGGGATGTAGAAATTCCTATTGAAAATGCCAACGTTTTGCTCTATTATGAAGATAGCTCAGTTCCTCTGCCAACCTATCTTACATTGCAGAGAAAATTACAAACTGGTTCGGGCGCTGATTATAATTCCAGTTGTTTAGACGTTATCTTAGAAGACAAAAAAAGAGTAGAATGGATGATTAGGTTTAGAGAGTATATGATTGCTAATCCAGAGTCCAAATTTCTAGTTCCTTTTAGATCTCATACTCATATCAGACATTTTCTTGAAAAATTTCAGAAAGTAGATATTTCGATCGGAAAAATAACGGTAAAAAGAGGGGCAGGTTCACCTCGAATTTCTTATAGGATTTTAAAATGAGTATAAAAATATATGAGGGATATAGAATGCCGATGAGGTCACTACCCGACCTTATGGCGTTCCTAAGAGAGTTTAGAGACTAGTCTATGCTTTCCATTGCAGATGTATATCATACGCATCTAGTAGAGAATGCAGTGTCCATTATTGGGGAGGCGGGTAAGGACGGGCATAACTTCTTCACAGTTGATACAAATACGGGAGCTGAGACTAAAAAGGATCTGGTATTTGACAATTGTAAACGAGATTAGATTTGTAATTGAAATAAGACCAGGGTATATAGGGTGTAAGAGATAAAACACTCTAAACCCAACCCTGGAGATTGAGTAATGAAAGAGACATTGAAAAACGTAGCAATTATTGGAATAACACTTTTAGCCTGGTCTGTGTTCATCTATTGGGTGGTTGCAGCAGGTATTTAACAGAGGTAAGAGACATGGCCGGAATTGATGAATGTCCCGAATGCGGGGGTTGGCTTGGAGAGATGGATTCGGAGCTAGTCTTTGAAGGAGAAGTTACTTATTGCGAAGATTGTGATGAGGAATTTATCGCATGGGTAGACGGTGAGGGAACCGTTTCCTGGGAATTAAATGATGAAGAGTATGATGAGGATGAGGACGAGTGTTATGAGTGATGAGGAAATTACAGAAGATTGGGCTAGACAAGCACCGCCCGGTTATAAACTGAACACGGTTTGTGCTAATTGGATGTCGGGGGGAACTCCTCCTTCTTTGAATATGTCTCAAACTGCCTGCTACAGGGATCCCGTCTTAGAAGAGAAATTTGATACGACAAAATCAGAATTTAAAGACGGCTGGAATATTAACTGGGGTATCGGAAGAGCAAAATGCGACCCGCATCCTTTATGCGACCCGCATCCTTTCTCAACTCACTGGGAATATGCGGGATCTCTTCTGGTAGCTATGGGAGGAAAATTGTGGACGCAATTTCCGATGGAATGTAATGCCCCTACCCCCGAATATCTCACCGGCATGACGACCAAAGGGATCTCTGCGTCAGCTATTCTTTTAGAGATCCCTAAAGATGCCTGGTATCGAGATGATAATGCTGTCGCATGTCTGGCGATTTCCAGAGCTTGTGCCATTATGGAGGCTAGAGGAATTACTAGGACTGACATTCAGAAACTCATGGCTTCCGTAAGAAAAGCTGTAGACCCTCTGAAATAGATTTGTAATTCCAAGATCTCCAGGGTATATAGGGTGTAAGAGAGAACGAACAACACTAAATAAACTGGAGATCTGAAATGACTGAAATAATGACCAAAGAGTATACTCGATTAAAGAGGGAGGAGGGGGAGGTTAAAATAGTTTTCGGGATCTATAAGGAAGACGAGGCAATTGCAGAGTACCGGATGACGTGGCGATCGTCTCGCGGCAAATTGATTCCAAACTTTGAAGCAGCGCCATATGGGATCGAGCATTTCCCTAAAATCCAAAATGTTCTTAATGCTTTGGAAGAGCACGGGGATGGATACCTTACCCCAGACGCCTTTTTAGAAATACTGGAATTCTGCGAGTTCGTTCCAAGTTGGTACGAAAATAAGTGAGGAGACTGGGAGGGGCCCTACCCTCGGTCTTAAAAAGGATACCGCACCCCTCCTCAGGGCTCCTATTGCTTTAGCAATCCTTTGCCTCAACGTCTTATGGAATATGTTGACCTATTTTCCGCAGAGAAATAGGCACAAACGAGCTTTAGAAGAAGCCAGAAGAAAAAACGAACTCTGGAAAATAGAAAATAAGATCTCGTTAGATTTGGACTCCTATCTAGAAAAAGAAGATGAGCGCCTGTCTGATAAAATCTACAAAGAATGTGGGAACCTTACTCTGGGTCAATACCTAGTAGAAGAGTAAGCAAAAGAAATGATCCTTTTATTTTTACAGTATTTAGTATAATACTCTCAGGAGGATCAACCTTATGGCAGATTGGAAAACAGATTTATTGCCCGCTTTTCTACAGAAAACACTGAAAAAGTCTGAAAAAGATCGCAGAAGTAAATTTAAAGAAATGAATCAGGACAGTCCCAATCCCGATTTAAAAGGAATTCCAAAAGAAATGAATGCATGGAATTGGTCTTCATCATCATCTTCTTCTTCCTCAGGGTTCTGTAACACTTACTCATTCCCTATTGCCCTATCTTCGGGTAGGTACACTGCTAACGCTCTATCAAAACCTCAAGGATATTATTTATTAAGTAATACGCTAGACTATGATGAAGAAAAATGGTACGCTGGCAGCGGTAAGAAGAAACCTGGGAAAGAATAGGAGCATTTGATGAAAGATGAAAGAGGGCTGGTAGAAGTTGGGGAAATTTTAGGGGATTATCCTGAGAATGAAATATCAGATCTCTCGGGAGTTCCTGTGGAAAAACCTCCTATCATACTTAGCCCCCTACAATATGCATTAGGTAGACAATGTGGCAAATCTCGAAGATTCAGTCTGGAAGACTATAAAGAGTGAATTCCTAAAATGGCAAAACTTTGTACAAACGATGAAATCATAGCAATGACCCTTTCTATTCAGGAAGATCTGTATACCCTAACAGCATCCGATAATTTCAGAGAGGAAATGGATAGGTTGAGGATCGCTGTTGTCGGGATCCAAAAACATTTGGTAATGAGAGTAGTCTTTAAAAGAAATGCTTAATGCCAACCTAACCGCTAATGAATTATTAGATGACCTGAGAAAAGTGTCATTAGAAAAGGAAGTGGTAATGAAGGAAAACGAGGATCTTAAACACCAGCTTATTAAGTTAGGCACAAGAATTCCCGAGCTTCAGGATGGAATCCTCCCGATTCTAGACATTTTATCTGAATCGGAGCAAGAAGAGCCTACAATAGACTCCACTAGTCCTTTGCCACTTGGGACTGCTATGCAAGCAGTCTACGAGGATCCAAGCCTCAAAGAAAAAGACACTTCCTCACTAGATAGTGTGGACGATCCCAATCTACCTGACATCTACGTCAGTGAAGAGGAAATCGTCACCTCTATCCTAGCAACAGCTCTTCATTTTCCTTTCGTTTCGGAAGTCTATTTCGAGGACTATTCAATCTACAATATTACACATCTTATACTGAGAGTAAAATTCCACTGGATCACGTTATTGCTGGCTCCCCTTTTCTGGGCTATCGCTTATTTCGTACTATACCGCCGCATTAATAAAATTGATACTTTCGGAAGGGTTAAAATACGGCAATTGGGGACTACCTGGCGAGATGAAAATCTTTTGTACTCTCACACCGTAAAAAGCGACCAGAACATCTTAGACCTCCAGAAAGATAGTTATCTCGATCGAGAATTTAAACTTTTGGAAAATGAGAGAATCAAAAAAGAATCCGTTTCCGATGCAGTAAAAGAGGTTCGCCAAAACAAGGTTCAAACTAATGAAGACGGTGATGTCCGCACTTCAGAGATTGTTATTACAGGGACTGATCGTATTGATCAAATAAATAAAGAGTCAGAAGCGTGGCAACGATAATACGACCGAGTGAAAAAATATGAGGATGCCCTGTGGTATAGGCACCTCTATAAATATTAAGAGAAAGGGCAGTAAATGAAGTATATGAAAACTGAAAAATATGAAACCGAAGTAGAAGAACTTTTTGACATTGCTCAGGATCTTCTCAGGATTCGACTCATCAAAAATGATGAAGTTGAAGATGATTTTTTCTATCATCAAAAAGATCTAGATACCTTGATCAAAAGAGATCTAGTTCATCTTCTACATATCGAACAATGGGGGAGGTACAACCCAACCTCTTATCAGGAAAAATCTCACCTTCTGGATCTCATATCCCGCCGCTACCTGATGAGAACTCTTCTCTTTCTAGAAAGTTACAAAAACGGAGAAATAGACCAGTATATTTCATCGGAGAAAAAACGAAAGGAGTGTAATAAGATCATAGAACCCGAAGAAGCTCTGTCCAACGGTTTTGAATTAGACCTATTAGGTCAATATACAGACCGCTTTTTATTTCCTTTCTCCTCTGAAAGATATCCCCTTCCCAAAGAGATACTTATTGGAGAGGAGCAATACGATATTGACGATCTCAATTTTGATTTGGAGGCGCTTTCTGACCATCTGGAAAAAGATCCAAGGGTATCTCAAATAGAGATCCATGATATTGATCGGAGATCTACGGGTTCAGATGCTGAAAAATATATGACCTACAGAGTCAAACTTCCTCAAAAAGAGTTCAAGGATCTCGGGTCTCAGACAAAAAGTGAGGCAACCTATGAGTTCTATTGGCAACTGGGATTACTGGGAGCCTTGACGAAAAGAAGTGGTCTTGATCCTCTGGGACTAGCCCAATTCTGTAGTCACCCCAATTCAAAATAGGACTGCATAGACCTTCTTGAGATTCTAAAGGATACTGGATTAAGAGCCTCTAAAGGACAGTCTAGACGCCTTCTAAAACAGGCTAGAATGAATTCTTAGAGGAAGTCTGTATTGATACGCTACCTGTTTCATGGAAAAACAAATGAGAAAAGCAAAAAGATTTTGTCTAGAATATGAAGACGATTTCAAAATCGTTATTACTAGAGACTTCATAGAAAGCGGAGACATTAAAGGCTATGAACTTTATTCTCTTCTTACAAATTCCTTTGCAGGCTCCTTACCTGTACTCAGGGACATTTTAGGGATTCCCAAGGGGTTTCCTCTCACCGAGGCTATCCTAACCCTTCAGGGAGGTGCTAGGGAAGCCCTGGATGAAAATATAGAACTCTTTAAAAAGGGTAAATTATGAAATGGATGAATTCTGAAACCGAAAAAGGACTGTATCTCCCCGACGACAAAGATGTCCATAAATATGCAGACGCTTTTGAAAAAGTCTTTTTTCAGTATGATTGGAAGGAAATCCAAAAAGCAGAAGAAAGAATACAGATTTTGAAATCTCACGGTTGTGAAGTACCCGCCGGAATCAGAAAATAATGCCAAAATTTGAAGAAATTTTAAAAAAGGGATATTTAAAGCCCTATATTACTATGTTACAGGAAGCGTTCCCTTTATACCAATGGGACCTTACTAGCTCATGGAAGGATATAATGGGCACAATGCTTATGGGGAAGTGGTACTGGAGACCAAATCAGAAAGGATCTCCCTCTTTTATCCTTATATATTTTACAGAGGGGGAGGGGGTTTACTATAAAGACCGATTGATCCTCTCTTTTGAATTGTGTCCGTCCCAGGGCTCAGGGATCCAGCAAACGGTTATGGGAACTTCTTTAGAGGATCCTGAGAAATTTATAAAAGGATTTCGAGACGAAGTATTAAGAGAAAGCCTATGGCTTATGGATGCTAATTTAAATGGCATGGAAAAAGCTTCCGCCGCATATAAAAAAGACCCTACAGACCCTATAGCACTTGGTAGAATGGAAGACCATTACTATCTTACAGAAGCTACCCTCAAACTAATTAAGAGTTTTCGGTGAATTTGTAAAACGAATAAGACTGGGGCATATAAAGAGAACCGCCTTCCTCCTCGTGGAGATTATATTATGGAAAAAGCAAAAGAATTTGCAATTAAGAATCATGGAGATCAAAAGTATGGGGAATTCCCTTATGCTTTTCATCTTCGGAAAGTAGTTGGTGTCTTAGAAAGATTTGGGTATGGGGATAGTCAACTATTAGTATCTTCTGCATGGCTTCATGATGTCGTAGAGGACACTAATGTTACTATAGAAGAGATAGATAGGATCTTTGGGGAGAACGTCGCAGACATCGTCTGGCGCGTTACTACTTCCAAAGATGGTAAAAATAGAAAGGAACGTCATCTCAAAACGTATCCAAAAATTAGAGGACGGCAAGAAGCGGTTCTCGTAAAGTTAGCTGATCGAATTGCGAACTCTGAACAATGCTGTGCTGGAGGAAATCCAGGACTTCATACCATGTACCAAAAAGAGTATCCAGCTTTTCGAAAAGCATTATACAGGCAAGATGAGTTTACTGAGATGTGGGATCTATTAGATACTCTTCTTCTTATATAACTCCGTAGTGCCACAGACGTCTCGTAAGAGACACCCGGTCTGTCTTTCTAACCACATACCCCCTTCTAAACTATCAACGTCTTAGAAGGCTTTTCAGACACTTCACAACATCTTCTGAAATACTTTCCCCTCTCTATCCTTTCTTGTAAAAGCAGGAAACTTGGAGACAGACCGGGTTTTCATCAAAGAGTTTATCGGCCTCTCTATAAAAAAGCCCCTGATAGAGTTTAAGGTTCTGTTATTTTCAATTACCTTGAAGAAACTCGACTTTAGTACGAATCCCAAGAATCAAAGGCTGCATGGATCTTCGCAAGAAGAAGACCGGCGACTTAGTAAGTAATAAGTTGGAATCGTAAAAGGATGATCTGGCATGGATCTCTAATAAGAGAAGACCCTCTCATCTGACTAAGGATTGAGTCAAGTAGTATCCAATAGTTGAATCTCTATTATATATCTAATATATGATCATAGAGGTTACCAAGATATGAAACTCTATAATTACCAATTTAACTAGTATAGCTAATAGAAAAGCAAAAGCAGAAATAGAAGTAGAAAAAATAGTAGTAAGTGTAGAACCAGAAGTAGCAGAAGTAGTAAGTGTAGAACAAGCAGCATAAGCAGCAAGAGTAGTAGATTGACAAGCAGAAGAAAAAGTAATAGCAAGTGTAATAGTAAGAACAGTAGAAGCACAAGTAGAAACACAAGTAGTAGCACAAGCAGAAACACAAGTAGTAGTAGAACCAAGTATAGGAGAATATAATGTGTGAACAGTGTTTGTCAGAGATGTTAGGGATCTATGGAGAAACAAAAAGATCTCAACATCTCTATATTGGAATTGCTAGAAAAGACTGGGATCCTGATATATTAGCAGGTGATCTCTTGATAGGAGAATGTAACAGACCTGATATTCTTATTAGAGAAGATCTGTTTACCGATCATGACTGGAAATTCACAGATTGGGCAGAAGATAATGAGGATAATAACCCTATTAGTAGGTTCTTAGAGAGTTTAGAGGATACTCCTCTTTTCGTTCCGGATCTATTAGAAAGTCCCAATTCAGGGATCCCTAATGCAGTTCTTAATATTCATAACCATTTTGGATCTTCTCCTTCTGATTTTGAAGGTAGTTGGGCAGTATGGGTAGCAGTTAAGGTAGCAAAAATCTTAGAAGATCTTGGAATTCCCTTAGACGTAGAAGGAAGAAAGAAATGGGCACAAAAGATCCCCTCCAAAATAGATAGGATCCTAGTGAAAAGTAGAAAAGATAATATAAGACAGTATTCAGTTTCTTATATGGTTCCTTCTAAAGAAAAGAAAAATGAGTGGGAACTGAAAGAAGTGGAATGGTCAGATTCAGGGGAGGACGAGTCTTTTCCAGAGTTCACTTGACCTATCTTATGTGATATAGTAAGGATGAGTATAGGTCCGTGATACAATTGTCTGAATTTACCCTCAAAACGTGGAAGTATAAAATGATTTTAGCAGTTGATATGGAAACAACAGGTCTGAACCTGGGAACTTGCAGTATTTTAGAAATTGCAGTAGTTGTTCTTGACGATGACCTCAATGAGATTGATCGGTATGAACAAGTAATAGAAACCGATGAGGAACTACTGGAAAATATGAACGAGTTCTGTACTAAGACACATACGGAAACAGGTTTAATTTCCGATGTGTTAGAGAACGGAATTCCTATGTATCAGGTAAAGCAAGAGCTACTTGAATTCTTCATAAAGAATGGTTTGGACGATCCCGAAGTTAAGCCCCCATTATTGGGATCCTCTATCTTTTTTGATCGCACCCTCTTTAAAAGAGATTTTGGTTCCCTTAATGCGCGTATTTCATATCGCAACATTGACGTATCATCTCTCACTGAATTGGTACAGAGATGGTGCCCTTCCCAAGAATACGAAGGGGTAGAAGGAGATCACAGGGCAATGTCAGATATCCAAAGATCCATTGACATTGCCCGACACTACCGAGATGTACTTTTTTCAAGGTCTTAATATGACTCAAAAAACAAAAATGGTGGCAGCTACTGCTCTGGTCTTAAAAGGACCTTTTGTTTTGGGTGTTTCTAGAAAGGATGATCCAACGGACTTTGGGTTACCCGGAGGCAAAGTAGATGAAGGCGAAACTCCAGAAGAAGCAGTAGTTCGGGAAGTGAAAGAGGAAACCGGACTATATATATTTGATCTAGATGTTATTTTAGACATGGAAGATGATAAGGGATTTCGAGTCCTCACCTTTTCCTGTGACTACGATCTTCAAGAAAGTGAACTTTATAGTGAGGAAGAGGGAGTCATAAAGTGGAAAGATCCTCGTGTCCTAATTCACGGATCTTTCGGAGAGTATAATAAGGCTTTGTTTCAACAGGTTCAGGAAAACGATCCGGAACTAAAAGACCTCTGGAAACTTACTTTTTGAAAATTCTACAAAAAGTTTCATTAACTGGACCTGAAAAATGAGCTATCGACTATATTTAGATGACGAACGTAATCCTAAAACCGAAGGTCCTTGGGTCATTGTTAGAACCTATAAAGAGTTCGTCAGAACCATAGAGAGAGATGGCTTGCCGTCCTATATATCTTTTGACCATGACCTTGGAGAAGAGTCTCAGTCAGGCCATGAAGCAGCCAAGTGGCTTATTGAGTATGGATTAGATAACCAATTGCCCATAGAAGAGATAGGAATAAATGTTCATAGCGCAAATCCTGTAGGCCGTGATAATATTAGAGGCATTTTCGCCTCGTATCAATCGTTTAGAATGGAGTACCCCCTAGTATGAATTTGAGACAATATATTAAGAAAGTAGAAGGTTGGATCCAACAAGGAAGGTTGACGTTGCCTAAAGGGGCATTGGTGATCGTATTAGAAAATGCCAAAGGTATTTTTGATATTAAGATCGAGTTTACAGACCAAGATACTGAACCTACCGTTAGGGCCGCTTCTATTACAGTGTGAGTAATTCTATGTCAGAAAAAACCAGAGAAGAAAAAATCGCCTATATTCATAAAAAGATCGATGCTTTTGCAGATCTCATGAAAGATAGAATGGAGACTAATTTACACAAGGGTACCGAATGGAGGAGTAAACATTTTGCAGAGCTATTTTTGGATGCGGTAACTGAATTAGGGAATCTGTCTTCTGCTCTGTTAGGAAATGGGATCGGAGGTAAAATGCAGGTCCCTATTGAGGCTGCTGATGTAGCTAATCTCATGATGATGCTGGTTGATTCGGTATGGGGCTTGGGCGATGAAGATCCTCCCGCTTCCCCGTCAGAAACCGGTGACAAAAAGTCGCAGGGTTTCCTCCCCGCAGGGGAGGATGTTTCCGATAGTGACCAATAATAAATTACAAGCACCTTTCTCTTATTTTGGAGGAAAATCCAGAGTAGCAGATATAGTATGGGAACGATTTGGTTCGGATGTTAAGAACTATATCGAACCTTTCTGTGGTTCGATGGCGGTCTTGCTTTCTAGGAATAATCCGGTTACATACGAAACCGTAAATGACATAGACGGTCTTCTTACTAATTTCTGGCGAGCAATCAAGTTTAATCCAGAAGGCGTAGCTAATTTAGCTGAAGTTCCCCCTTCCGAACTCGATATGACTGCCAGACATAATTGGGTTTATGATCGCAAAGATAGGATCATCAAGATGCAAGAAGATCCTGAATGGTATGATGTAAAAGCAGCAGCCTATTGGGTTTATTCTCACTCATCAATGACGGGGGCTAGAGGTATTTTTGATGAGGAAATAGGCACAAGAGTTCCCAAATTGGGCAGGCCACAAGGGATCCATGCAGCAGGCAGGAGAGGAAATTTAGTAGAAATTTTCTCACACATATCCAAAAGATTACGAAAAGTAAATATTTGCTATGGAGATTGGAAAAGCGTAGTCACTGAATACTCACTGAAACAGGCAGCTATCCCCACTGCTGTCTTTTTAGATCCTCCTTATCAAGAGGGAGAATTTGACGAAGATGTTTATGAGCATTCTTCCGGGGGGGGTGTTCTCCGAAGTTAGAGAATGGTGCATAGATAACGGAGAAGATCCTGATCTTAGAATAGCTCTTTGCGGTTATGAAGGAAATGAGATGCCTTCCTCTTGGACTGAGATCACATGGAAAACAGGGGGTGGTTTAGGAAAAATAGGCAAAGTAGGACGCGGTATAGAAAACAGATCCCGAGAAAGAATTTGGCTTAGTCCTCATTGTTATGATCCTGAAGACCTAAATAATAACACTTTTCTTGGAAGTTTTTTAGAAAAAGATGAAGATGAAGAGTAATATCTCTTGTACCTTTTCAAATAGTATGCTAAGGTTTCGGGTGTAATTTGTTATCAGGGAAGTTATCCTTATTGAGAAGTTAATAGAGGAAGTGAAAAATGAAAAGAAGTCAGAAACTACGAAAGATTCTTATTTTAGTTGGTATTTTTATTGCCATGTTGGTGATAATTAGAACCTGTGGTGGCGATGGTGGGGAAGAAAATCATATTCATCATTGGAGTGAATGTGATATCTCTGAACACGAGGTGTCTAATTTTACCGATCCTGAAATGGATGACGATCCTACACAAGATCGAGTTGTGATTGATTTCAAACCAAATCTTTCTGATAGTACAATTCAGAGGATTGGGGGCGAAACTGGTCTGGATTTGGAGCCTACTTCCTATAAGGGAGCTATCCATAATATTTACGTTGCTACTGTGCCCGAGGGAGCGGTTCCCGAAATTCATTCTCACTTGATGAATCATGGTGAGTATGCCCGGTATATTAATGCGGTGGAAGAGGAATTTTTACTGCATACTTTCTCTTGGGAACCCGACGATCCTTTGTATAAATTTCAATGGAATATGGATCAGGTAGGCGCTCAGGAAGCTTGGACTATGTCCACAGGAAGTAATATCGTAGTTGCTGTAATTGACACTGGAGTTGCATTAGATAGGGATGAAGACCGACATATCATTCCTGTTATGGATCTGGAACCTACTTCTAGGGTCGCAGGTTATGACTTTGTAGATAACAGTGATTTTGCTTGGGATGGTCACGGTCACGGTACTCACGTAGCAGGTACGATCGCACAGGCTACAGATAATGATTATGGTCTAGTAGGACTTGCCTATAATTCCACTATCATGCCAGTGAGAGTTTTGGATTCCAACGGGTCTGGAACGTCGGCGGGGGTCGCAGACGGTATTCGATTCGCTGCGGATAATGGGGCAAATATTATTAATATGAGTTTGGGATCGGGAACCGCTTCCTCTATTATTCAAGAAGCTGTTACTTACGCTCGATCTAAAAACGTAACCATCATTGCAGCTGCAGGTAATTCCGGCAGAAGATCTCCTGGATATCCAGCGGCTTTCGAGGAAGTCATCGCGGTGGCAGCTACTCAATATGATAAGCATCCTACCTTCTATTCGCAATATGGGGATTTCATTACCATTGCCGCGCCTGGAGGAAATACAAGAATCGACCAGAATGGTGACGGTCAACCGGACGGAGTTATGCAGGAAACTGTGAAGCCAAAAGAACCTGACCACCATTTCTTTGGTATGTTCATGGGGACCTCAATGGCTAGTCCTCATGTAGCTGGAATTGCTGCACTTGTGCAACAGTGGGGAGTAACCCATCCTGCTGCGGTAGAAAGGATTCTAGTAAAGACCACGGACACTTCCATGCGCAGAAGTGACCATGCCCCTCCCGAAGGGAGCGCAGACGATGATGACGATGAGGATGATCCTCGTTCCGATTTATATAGTGATGAAGAGTTTGAGGATCGATATGGGGCAGGCATTGCTCAGGCGGACTCGGCAGTCACCTCTGCTATCCTCGACCCCGGAATGTTGCGGTTAATCCTAGCTCTCATTTTTTCTGCTTTCGTGTTCTTTGTGGCCAGAGGCAAGTCTTTTCTGGAAGCTGATGCTCTCACAGTGAGTATTTTTTCAGGAACATCTGCTATAGTAGCTTCGGGTCTATTCCTACTTCCCTTCTTCATTCCTTTTATGGAGATTCAGGCGGTAGCTTCAACGGTTAAAGTGTTGGCAACACCAGTGGTACGATGGGACTGGGCTGTGCTGGGGATGGGACAAACCCCGATAGTTGCTTCGTTCCTCATTCCTTTAGGTCTTATTGCCTTACTACATGGTGTCAAACTAGTACGGTATGCTGCTATTGGAGTTGCAGTAGGGTTCGCGGGATTCTGTGCTGCGGAAATGATAATGTTAACCATGCCTCTTCTCTGGATTCCAGGGGGCGACTTGGCTGCTCGTTTCTTCTACTTCGTAATGGCCAGTGCTAATTTGGCACTTGCGTATTTCGCTCTCAAGGAAAAGAAAAGACTGTAAATGATCTTAACCTTGACCTGTAGATAACTTTCTAGTATAGTAATTTTCTTGACAAGTTAATAGTATGTATAAACCTGTGACTTTTTGTCACAGGGTTTCCTCCCTACCCGGGAGGATGATTCCTGGTGGACACGGACAACAAAGTGACAACATCGGTTTCCTCCCTACCCGGGAGGATGATTCCTGCACGGAGACGGGCGTCGTGATTATTGATCCGTTTCCTCCCTACCCGGGAGGATGATTCCAGAGAAAGCAATGGAAGATAATTTACACAATAAAGTACGCACGGAAAACTGGTTAAAAGTAGTTGACAAAAAGATAGAGGTTTTAAAATGGAACAAGACGAATTACGTTTAATTGACCCTCAATTACCTATTACCCTTCGCTTCGGAATTCTTGAAGATGATGAAGATGAAATAGAATGGGATGAAGATTCTTGGACCAGAATGAGGATCTTGGTTAGCGATGGGGAAGAGGATGAATGGTTTATGACTCCAATTTCCCTTGACGGCAGACCTTATTCTCTTACACTATTAGGACACACTTCCCCTCGCAAGGGTAGATTTCTTAGTACCAATGGCAGATATGTCATGGAGGTGCGGGAGATGATGGAAGGGGATCTTCTGCGAGGATGTTATGACCATAATGATAGATGTGGTACATTGGAAGGGATAGAATCCCTAGAGATTCCTGTTGAAGAAATGTCTCCAATGGCACAGCTTTTTGTTCAAATGGTCGAAGGTGATGGTTCAATATCGGGGGATGGTGGTATGAATATTAGCAACTGGGTATATGAATTGGTACTGAGTCATCTATGAAAAACGTGATCCAAAAATTGAAAGAGGGAATTAGAGTTCCGTATAATGAACTTAGGGATGCGTTGATCCCTGCTTTCCCAATGTTAGCGGATCTGGAGGGAACGCCGCAAGATCCGGTATGGCACGCGGAAGGGAATGTCGAAATTCATACTAGGAATGTTACGCATTTGATGTATGACTATATCGATGAGTTAGGAATCCGGGAAGGTGATGAAAGGGCTGCTCTTATCCTTGCTGCGGTCTTTCATGATGTAGCCAAGCCTGTTACCACCCGTTCCAGAGAGAAGGGCGGGAGAACGCAAGTGATAGCTCCCAGGCACGCATACAGAGGGCGTTCCTATATTGCCTATCGAGCTATTCAGCTTGGACTGTCTTATGAAATGACTCATTCACTACTGAATGTAGTAGGTCTTCACCACGAGCCAAAATGGATGGTTATAAAAGATAAAAGCCAAGGTGCCTATGCCCATCTAGCTAAAAAAGTGAACCCCAAATATTTATGGGCACTTGAGATGGCAGACATGTATGGCAGGGAATGTGAAGATCAAAAAGAGCAAGTAGAGCAAATAGAAATGTTCCGTCTCTATTGTGAAGAATATGGTGTTTGGGATTCAGAGGATCCTACTGCTAATTGGGACCAAGTGATCAGAGACAAAACCGAAGATTGGTATTCATCATCATCATCATCATCATCATCATCATCATCATCATCATCATCATCATCTTCCAAGTTCGATTCCTTTGTAGAGAAGGCTCTGATACAGGGGATGTGGGACTATCGAGATGGAAATATTTACACGCCGGAAGAGGCAGCTTCCAAAGGAATGGCCTCTGGAAAAGATTTCTCCCGTCTTTATGTTTTGTGCGGACCATCGGGGTCCGGTAAATCCTCGTATGTTCGGGATCATTTAGGGCACTGCAATATCGTATCAATGGATCGTATTAGAGAAGAGATTACAGGAGACCCTTTAGACCAGACACAGAACGGAAAAGTTTTGCAAGCCTCAAAGGAGCGTTTAAAAGAGAGCCTGAGAGAAAACCAAGACGTGGTTTGGGATACTACGGGACTGCGAAAAGATTTCAGAAATTTACCATTTAGAATTGGTAAAGACTATGGGGCGTATAATACTCTTATTGTTTTTCATATGAGTCCCGATGAGTTTCGAGAACGAAATCAAGATCGAAAAAATAGCGTTCACTCGTCGGTGCTAGATAAACAATTGGAATCTACACAATTTCCTTATGAATATGAAGAGGCGCATCGAACGTTATTCATAGGTACAGAAGGAAATGTCCTCAGAGATACCCGCAAGTGAAGTAATTATGACTATCCTGCCCCGAGATAAGATACGCCTTACCAATTTTCTACGGGAAAAATGTGAAAAAAATACTCCCACTTTCTGGGATGGGAAGGCGATAATACCTTTCGGGTCTTTTGATCTGGTTGTGACAGAAAAAGATGATCCTATCTGGAAATGGGAAGGTCAAATTCATTATCAGGAAGAGATGGTTTATGTAATCAAAGGAAATTCATTTGGATATGATTTTTTAAATGGTATGATCAATGCGGTAGAAGAAGTAGGGTATAGCTATCTGGAGGAATGGGGAGAGAAAGTCTTTGAAATTATCGAGTATATTGAAAACAAACAGGGCGTTTCTTTTACTTCATCCTCTGACACATCACATGAAGAGTTTAGTTCTGTCCAGAAATACTCATGGGTATCGGGGGACTGGCCGGAGATAAAAGCCCGAGTTCAAATCGTCACCACAGAATTTAGCGAACCCACAATAACACTGGATTCAATTTATATAGAAAATAAATATGTTTTTTCGATCTCATTAGAAGATGAGACCTATAAGGACGTTGTCGATAATTTTTTCGATGAACTGAAAAAAGCACAACAGTAGAGGGTAGCCCTATGATATATTTGACAGAAAAAGCAGAAGCCAAAGCTGAGATGCTTTTGGATCTAAATGGTTTTGACCCATTAGTAGGGGGCGTAAGGCTTGCTATTAAAAGTGGAGGCTGTTCCGGTTTGGAGTATGCTCTGGATCTGGAAAGTGAACCTTCCGAAAACGACCGTATTTTTAAATCCGAAAATGGAGTCAGGATTTTTTGCGATCCCAAATCGTATCTCTACGTGAGAGAAACGACCATCGACTATAAGGATTCAATGACGGGCGGCGGATTCTCTTTTCAAAATCCACAAGCCAAAAGGTCCTGTGGATGCGGAACTTCTTTTACAACCTAAAACGAGTTAAAAAATGAAAGTTTATAATATTCCCTATCCTATATTGGATATAATAAGAGATCAAAATCATGAAAGAAATTAAAAGTGTTGAAGAATTCGTGTCCCAAGTCACTGAAGCGGAAGGAAAAGTCCTAGTAGACTTTTGGGCGTCCTGGTGCGGACCCTGTGTGGCTTTAATGCCAACGGTCGAGAAGCTTGATGAGGAACTGTCAGACGTGACTTTCGTCAAGGTATCTGTGGAAGAGGTTCCGGATCTCTCTCAGACGTTCGGTATCCGAACCATTCCTACTCTAATTCTATTTGAGGATGGCGAATTGGTAGGTCGAATTACAGGTACGGTACCTGAGGAAGCAATTCGCCGTTTGATTAAAAATGAAGATGGTGAGAAAGAAAATGGATGATGATTGGATTAGTGTTCAAAAGTTTTTAGCTGAAAACGAAAAAGAGTACAAGTTTTCTTCAGATTCGTTTTGGGACGATTATAATAATATAATGGACACCGACAAAGAAGAGTCTCCCTATGAATTTGTGAAAACTACGGATTCAAAAGACTCCGAAGATAATACGAGGGTCCGTATAACAAAAAACCCTCCATCCTACGTTCCTAGTAATACCCCCATTTGGAAAATGGGCTATTATAATTCATCACATTGGGGAAGTTCACATGTTCAATCTACTTTTTTTAGTTTTGAACCACATAAGAAACCGAAGTACCGTAGACCAAAGTTTTTGAATAAATTACCTTTTTGAACGGGAGAGAGAAATGAATGATGATGATTATTATATAATTCCAGGTTATCATAGAGACTCGGGGAAAACCCTAAACTATAGAATATCCCGCGATCCTATCTCTCCAGAGAAGCTAAACCTAACCGTGTAAAAAGTAAGAGAACTTTTACCTTATTGATGTGGATAAAATGAAAAAAGAAGAGAAAAATTATCTCCGAGTTATTAAAAAAAATTGTGTCCCTTATTATAACTCCAAAGTAGGTAAGATTACCTTCAAGGATCTAGAGTTTTCGGAAGACCTTCCTAAACTTAAAGAACTAGACGGTCCCAAAAATGGCTATAGAATTGGTAAATACCAGACGCCTGCTTTTCTTAAATCATTGCCATACTGAAGCACCCCTTGACATAAAAAACAATAAGGGGTAGTCTACTGGCAGTAGTTGTCGAGATGAATTACAAAAACGAACGTAGTAAAGGGAAATGAAAATGAATAGTCTTGAAATTCAAAAAGTAGAAGATTATATTAGAGAGAAATGGCCCGCCTCCCCTGAACCTAGGATCGCCCTATTCCAATCCATCCTATCGGAATGTGCCGAAGACAAACATCCATCCATTACAGTAGGACAAATCCGAAAGCATACAGATCTTGATGTCAAAGAGATCTTAAATTTCATGTCCTATCTATGCAGCGATCAGATTTTCCTATTTGATGCTCAATTCCACATCTACGATGCAGGTAAATTTCATCCGGTAACCACCGAATATGTGTGCGAGGCGATGGACCAGGGCTTTATTGAGGTCCCTGAAACTGGCGTTAAGTATGATGATGTCATGCAACGAGTTACCATGTATTATGAACCCACCTCAGCATTAAATCCTCTGCTTGTCTCTGGGGCAAACCATAGGCAAGGAACTGTAACGGTATGAAGGATAAAATCATATCGGGAAAAACAGGGGAAGATTCGCAATGGCAGTTTGAAATTTGTGCTTTCACTAGGATGGCTACGAAATGACTGAATTAGAAGAAACCGAAGATACTCTTTTTCATGCGTTAGGGTTTTTAGAAGACTTAAATCGCAAGAAAGAAAGGACCGAGGATAGACATTTGAAATGGGTAGGAGGGTTGGGAATTTCCTTAACTTTTTTAGTGTCATCAGGACTACTTAGTCTCTGGGATCCTCAGGTATTTCCTGTGATCATTTTTAGTGGACCCATCCTTCTGGTAATATCAGGGATCTGTCTATTTGGAGCCAGAAAAGAGAAAAAGAACCTTAGAATAAACCGAGGTTCTGTGGGCGAATTAGGTTATGTCCTTTGGGAAGCAGAGGAAGATGCTAAGATGCTGCTATCTCCTATTTTAAATTCTATGTTCATTACTCGTCTTTCCCGAATTGGAGGAAAGAAAGATTTCCCTTCTAGGTTCTCTTCGTATTAATTTGTAATTCCTGAAAGTCCCGGGTATGTGGGGTGTAAAAAGACCTATCATATACTAAAGGAAATACAATGAAGTGGAAACAAATCAAAAGATGGAACGAGCAAAGGAGACTCCAAAAAGAATTGGTGTCCTTACCTCTAGAAAAGTTCAAAAGGGACGGAGTTCTCCCTGCAGAACTGGATAGTGATGGTCGTCTATCTTTTCGCTCTGAATTTCTTAGGAGTGGTATTTGGGCGCAGAAGCATGTGAGAGAGAGCGTTAAGACAACTACTCAGGGGTCTTTTAAGCTGCTGACTCAAGAATCCGATGAGGATAGTTTCTGCTATCAATTGGGGCGGGTTTTGGGTCTTACTCTTAAGTGCCTAACCTTTGATTCTGAGGAATTGCACTTCCAATTTTTCAGTCACGAAGAAGATAACTGTCAAGAAGATATTATTCTAAGCTTAGATTTGGATACGCAAGAGATAGTGAGAAGTAGGGTTTCCTCGTCTCCCGAAAAAAAAAAGAACCAAGTGATGACGATGATCCCTCTCTCCTAGAATCTTTTGAGGAGAAACAAATCGTCGCCACTTGGTTGGTTCGGCCCGTGTCCGAATTGGTACTTCACTTGCTATGGTCGAATGAAACGATTTTATCGTTGTCTTTGGTAGACGGAGTTTTAGAAGCTAGGGTTCATTACGATTTAAGTTTTATCTCAGAAGACGTTCCCTTTAGTTTATCCTTGGCGACCCTCTAAATTAGTTTGCTTTCTCCCATTCTTTTTTGAGATCCACATATCTCTATTAGAGAGAGGAAAGACTAATAATTCAGTATATTTTTTCATAAGAGTTCCTAATTAAACGGTTAAAGATCGGTATTCGGGAGCTTTATCTGCTGCTTTGAAAAGAGCCATATCAACTTTTTTCGGATTAACCTGATACCCTCTAGAAGCGTCCCAGGTCAAATATTTCCTTCTAAGTAGCCATAAGAGTCGTGCTGCTATCATATAAGGCATGATTTTAAATCCGATCCCAAACAACCTTCCAGTCAGAAATCCGATTGCACTCTCAGGAAAAGTAGTCAGTAACTCAGATAAAGAAAGAGCGCCGGAGAATCCCATAGTCAAATCAGACCATTCCCAGGATAGCTCATCAACGTTCATCCAGATAAAAATAAAGATGGCGGCGATAATAGGTCTTCTAAGATTGGGGATATGTTTTTTCAGGAATTCGTCAACGATCTCTACTTTAGGTTGGATTTTTGAATAATAGATATCTGATAATTTACCTGCAATAACAGTTCGTTTGATCAGATCCGTGAGCGTAGGCGCTTCTGATTTGGTCATAAGAATTGCTTTTATATTTTTGAAGAGCTTTTTTAGGGCAACCTCTCCTTTTTTTAGGAGGCTTTTAATTGCTTCGGGAGTTATATCCCCTACGGTCTGAGTGAGAGCTTGTAATGCTCTAGAGTTTTGGAATACCAATTTGAATTTCTCTAATTGTCCTCTGACAGCATCCCAGGCTTTCAGAACAGAATCCGATACCCATTTCTTAGCCTTATCTTTTACATTCCGTAACCAGTCTCCAATTCCGGCATAGACCATTGTTTTCAGGATCTCGGGCTGAGACCAAGCTCTAATCAACCGTTGGTGTTCAGTGCTTGCAACCCTAAGGGAAGACATTTCTTTGCTTGCCTGATGAATCTGTAATTCAATCATCTGGTCAAACGCTATTTTTCTGACCATCACTTCATTCATGATAATTAACCGCAGTAATGAGAAGATTATCTATTACTATCAGGTAGAAAAACATTATCTCTAATTTCAGTAATAGAAAATAAAGTAGGTAGGGTCCTGTTCTATTTGATCTTGACACTCATACTTCACAATGCTAAAATTTCCCTGTATTTTACATAAATAACGAGGATTTAGCATGAAAGAAGATGGAAATGATGATGTAGGGTTTGAGAAAGAGGTTCATGAGTTTGTTGACTACCGACCGACCCTGCGACCTAAATTTGACTCCAAATGGAAAGCAGCAAAGTCCTCTTTAGCTACCAGTCTGATACTTATAGGAGCACTTCTGTTGATTCCACTTTACTTAGCGTTCTGTTTGCTATACACTGTGGTCATCATTCCCCTTGTCATTCCTCTTCTGTTGGTTGCAGTCTGGAGTTTCAATTTCAAAACTAAGATGAGAGGGGCCAATCCTGAACCTCCTAAAATTTATACCTTATTGGATCGGTTTCTTGAAATTCTCTCATACCCTCTGTTTTTATTGAGGATTTCCCCTGATCAAAAACTTTTCTAAAGGATATCATTATGGAAAAATGTACACGATGTGCTGGTCATAAAAAAATCATCCTATTTTCTAGCGTAGAGAACCCTTGCCAGCGATGTAAAGGAAGTGGTCAAGAACCCGACCCTGAGGTAGAACAGGAAGATGTGGAGGAAGAAGAAGAGGAAGACTATCTTTCTATTCTACATTCCTTTTTTCATCAGGAAATTAGAAAGAAACTGAAACTAGATGAGTATTACGGCTCTGTTCTGAAACAGCATCCCTCCCAAAAATTAATAGAATCTTTTACGCAGGGATTTGATAAAGAATGTGCGCTAAGATTCCAAGGCGTTGACCCCATGCTCCTAATGAAAGCTGATCGTCCTCGGTATTATTATCGTAGAGCACAGGGAGAATCCATTCAGTTTCATAAATTACCCTATCTTCAAAATTCTTCATGGAATTCGCCACCCCAAAAAGGTCTTCAACCTAAAAACAGTCTGATCCTTTTGGTAAAAGACCCAACGCCTTTCGTCCATTATCTGATTTGGAGTCCATGAGTATGAAATTAATTGAATGCACACGATGTGACGGCAGAGGTAAAATTGCTCTTTTTACTTCCATAGAAGACCCTTGCAAAGAATGTAAAGGTTCTGGAAAAGTTCCATGTCCCGAGGAATCTGACATTCCGAAGGGGAAAGGTACTTTTCTAGACGAATCTGAACCCCTAACCCGTCTTATCAATTCATACAGCCTTAATCACTATCCCCTATACTCTATGGGGGGACACACTCAGAATATCCGATATGAAGAATTTAGGGACGGTTTTAAAAAGGCTCACAACGCAATAACTCATTATAACGTAGATTCCGAAGTTCCCTCCATCCAATATATACTTTTCAACCGAAAACTCTTTGGCGAAATAGCTCAAAAAGGGACTAAATTCTCAATAAATGTTCTTACGGATAATTGGAATTTGTGGGGATCTTGGGTTCACATTAATTCTTTGGTTCCAGAAAATCATTGTTATCTGGTATCTGAGCCAGTAATACTTGAAGAGGCTCCCTCAAAGTGCTATTTAGTTTATCGAATATTATCCCCCTAAAAGGAATACTGAGATGAGTTGGAATTACAGAGTTGTGCGAGAAGTACATCCTTCTATCGTTAGAGGGAATGGACCTACTATAACCTACTCGATCCTTGAAGTGTACTATGCCAACAAAGAAGACGAAGTTCCTAATTCATGGATTGAAGAGAAAGCACACCTCACCTATCTGGGAAGCAAACAAGAACTCCATTCGGTTCTTACGGATATGCTACCTATTGCCATGACAAAGCCTACCCTTTACAAAACTACGAAGGAAAAGCTAGTGCTGGCAGAGGATTATGAAGGTCTTCTCACTGACTTAGACCGTCTCAAAGGATGTCTATTAGGATGTGCTGTTGGGGATGCATTAGGAGTTCCTTTGGAACGTAGAGATTCCGATACGGTCAAGGATACCTTGCCTGCGGGGGACCTAGGGTTTTACGGGGTTCCCTGGACCTTCTCAGAGGAACAGGAATGGCGTCATAATAAGGGACAATACAGTGACGACACTCAGTTGACAAAGCTGGTCTTAGAGACTGTGAAGGAAAGTGGAGGCACGTTTGATCCAGATCTCTATGGTCAGAAACTAATTGCTCTGCAGGACTCGGGAAATCCAGTTGGTTTTGGGAAAGGGACGTTGGAGTCTATCGCCAGACTTAAACAAGGAACCCCTTGGAATGAAGCGGGATCCCCCGCACCGTCCGCAGGAAATGGTGCTGCCATGAAGGCTGCTATCATTGGTGCCCTTTTCGATGAGTTGGACCAAGTGGTTGAGACGACTATTGAAGCTTCTCTACCCACTCATCAATCCCCAGAAGCGATAGCAGGTGCTGTTGCGGTATCAGTTATGGCTTGGCATCTAAAAAATATAGAGAGTCGGTACATACAAAAAGCAGAACTATTAAAAAAAATAGCTGAGTCGGTTCAAGGAATCTATGCTCCTTTTGCAGAGGACCTATTACAACTGGCAACCCTGTGGGAAGATGCGCATCCCAATGAAGAAGAACTTCTGGAATGGACTCTCAAGACCCAACCTCCAAGTTCTTGGCCCGGAATCAGTCCCTACGTCAGACCTACGGTGCTATGGGCGATGAATGCCTTTCTACTGAGCAGTCATAACTATCTAGAGACTTTGAGGATCGCTATGGAAGCTGGCGGCGACGTAGATACAACAGCGGCTATTGCAGGTGCTCTGTCCGGTGTATATAATGGAACCTCTGCTATCCCTGACGATCTCATTTCTGAATTGAATGATCAGGGTTTAAAGGGAAGTGACCACGAGTACCTTATTTATCTTTGCGATGAAACTTACGAAAGAATGAAGGATGTAAAATGAATTCAGAACTTCTCAATAAACTGCCTGATCATATCAAAGCTCTTTATCGACCCCTCAATTTTGCGGATAAATCTGCATCGGAGAGGTGGCAAATAGATAAAAAGCTTGGAATACTTGACTGGGATGGAAATGAAGAAGGTACTGTCCCTGATTTTGATGTCTGGATCAAATACAAAGGATCAGACCATGAGTACGCTTGCAAGCTTCCCGATTGGTACCCCGAGTATTTTGAAGAAATATCGGAGGATGATCCTGGTAGAACGTGGTATGAATTTATCCGACCCATTCAGGTCCATATCAAAGAATTGGATTCTCTAAACGGAAAAAACCATTTCCTCTACGGATTTGATGAAAGCCTTTCCCAAACCCAGGAATGCCCCAAATTTATTCAAGGGGTAAATAAAGATATTGATATTACAGTAGAATGGAGACTCAAATGAAAAGCGTAGAAGAACAAAGAACTAAATTTTTGAACTATCTGTGGGAACTGGTTGACTACTGGCATGAGGTGGAGGGACGATCCGAAAAGGAAAAACTAGAAGGACTAGTTCATAGTATCCTTACTTCTATTGATGGTTTCGATCTGGTAGACGAGGACGGACAAATCGTTAACGACGTACTCCTTAATGATATGTTCTTTCAGTCTTGCCCCGACCGCCACCACCAGATTGGGCTAGAGCCTGGAACCAGAATCCAACACTACAAAGGCGGTTTTTACAAAGTCCTTTCTATTGGTACTCATTCAGAGAATCAAGAACAGATGGTGACCTATCAGGAAACCGATGAGGATGGAAATTTACAATATCCCTCTTTTCGAGCAGCTTTCAGTCCTGATCATGAAAAAATCTGGATAAGACCTTTTTGTATGTTTCAGGATATGGTGAAACTTGATAATGAAGAACGAGTTCCTCGATTCCAAGTGCTGCCCGAATGAAACGGTTTGAATTGGACAAAGACTATGCTCCCCTAAAAGAAATGTCTCGCAAGATCAAAGTTAAAAATAAATTGACATATCCTGCGATGTTTATATTTGGAACAGATACTCGTTTGAAAGTGTCTAGTCACGCCATTCTAAGGAATAAGGTTGACACCTTAGCTCTTCAAAGTTAAGGTGTTGACCGGACCAATTATACCCCTTGAAGTATGGAGTTTGAGATCATGTCTAACACAACACAACACGGCGCAGATGAGTGGTACTTTCGATTGACAATTGATCCATTGGATGAAGAGGAATTTAGCTTTCCCCTTCGGTTTGAAGTAGAAGGGGATAACCAGAAAGCATTGGAAGATCGTGCATACCAATGGCTCCAACGGGCGAAATCTCGAAATAGGTTTCAAGTCCGCCTTGTAGAAAAATTGCAAGATGGAGAAGTATATGCCATCAATGGAGATGTGTTTTGCCATGAAGTTGATGAGGAACGGGAATAATAAATAGGAGAGGACAGTCATGATGACTAAGACCAATTTTACAAAGAAAAAGAAAAGACTGTAAATGATCTTAACCTTGACCTGTAGATAACTTTCTAGTATAGTAATTTTCTTGACAAGTTAATAGTATGTATAAACCTGTGACTTTTTGTCACAGGGTTTCCTCCCTACCCG